>Ga0078972_1002587_pt1 | contig 59171 bp, 91 predicted proteins | sample YelNatPaOPGAMG01_FD_67568 | JGI IMG/M metagenome (GOLD analysis project Ga0078972, IMG submission 67568) | Hot spring thermophilic microbial communities from Obsidian Pool, Yellowstone National Park, USA - OP-RAMG-01 (SPADES assembly) (version 2) | ecosystem: Environmental > Aquatic > Thermal...
ATACTTTTAACACCCAACTTAAAAAGTTATTTTCTTCTTTTGTGAAAATCAAATAAAAATATCTGCCATACCACCTCTTATCCTGAAGGATATGCATTCTCTTTAAACTAAATCCTCTTTGTTTTAAAGTCTCTAATCTGTTAGGGACTACCATGCTGTTTAAAAACTTAATACTTCCTAAAAAAGCGATTCCTTTCCTTGCTATTCTGCTTGCTTTTTCTAAAAACTTCCAACCTAACTGAAAAGGTGGATTTCCTACCACCCAGTCAACTTCTAAGTTCCACTCAAAGAAGTCTCTACCTTCTTCTATCTCGCATTCGTATTTTTCCTTTTGTTTTATGTTGTTATACCATACCTTGTTTAACCCGCTACCTGCATCCAAAACTGAATCGTTTTCTCCTATTGGAGTTATTGCCAATAAATCTTTTACAGTCTCTTCTCTTGTATAGTAAAACTCTCTTGGTCTCATAAAAAATAGGGCAAGGAGACCGCCTGATTTATCTGGCGGAGGAATTGCCCATCCTCCTTTCTTAAAAAATTTCTCTTGATATTTTCAAATAAATGAATTATAATTAAACTATGAAACTTACTTTGCAGATAAAACTTTTGCCTGATGATACACAGTCTAAAAGCCTTATAGAAACTATTAAGGAATGTAATAAAGTTTGTAATATCATTTCTGATATTGCCTGGCAAAATAAAACCTTTAATCAATTTAAACTTCATAATCTTGTTTATCATTCCATAAAAAAATCTTCTAAACTTTCTGCTCAAGCTCTTGTTAGATGTATTAGCAAGGTCGCTGATAGTTATAAACTTGATAAGAAAAAGAAACGAATTTTTAATCCTCTTGGAGCCATTACTTATGATGCCCGAATTCTTTCTTATAACATTGAAAAACGAATTGTTTCTATTTGGTCTATTGATGGGAGATTGAAAATCCCTTTTATCTGCCATAATCCCAAATATCTTCCTTATATTAAAGGTGAAGCAGACCTTGTTTATAAGAAAGATAAATTTTATCTTTTTCAGACTGTAGAAGTTTCTGAAGAAGATGTTAAAGATGTTGAAGAATTTATAGGTGTAGATTTTGGTATAACTGACATTGCCACACTGTCTGATGGAACAAAGTTTAGTTCTGAACAACTTAATAAGATTAGAGATAAATACTTTAAAGTGCGACGCTCTGTTCAACGCAAAGGCACGAAAGGAAGCAGAAAGCTTCTGAAACGGCTTAAAGGCAGAGAACAGAGATTTGCCACTATTACCAATCATACAATTAGCAAACGCATCGTAGAAAAAGCTAAAGCTGAAGGTAAAGGAATTGCTATTGAGGATTTGACCCACATTAGAGAAAGAACTACTGTAAGAAAGGCACAGAGGCGGAAACATCACTCTTGGGCTTTTAGGCAACTCCGTTTCTTTCTTGAATATAAGGCAAGGCTTGCTGGTATTCCTCTCGTTGTTGTTGACCCTAATTACACTTCTCAGATTTGTAGTGTATGTAAGACAATTGGTAATAGAAATGGCAAGCACTTTAGTTGTCCAAGCTGTGGCAATATTATTGATGCCGATGTTAATGCGGCTAAGAATATTGCCCAGTTGGGGGCTCTTTGTGGTAAACAGCCCCGAAAGGATGTGAATATGTTGAATTTTGTTTCGCATATTCCTCCTAAAGCTGACTGCTTTAGCTGTCAGTAGTTTACTTTCCTTTGGCTAATTTTTCTTCTCTTAAAATTCTCTTTCTCAATCTTTTTAAAATTGCATCCTTTCTTTTATAAAGGAACCAAGGCTTTCTTTTACCTACTAAAGAAAGCCATTCTTCTATAAACTTCTTCTCTTTGTCATTTGCCAGCTCTAACAAACTTTCAAACTCTTTCTGTGCGTCGTTTCCCTCTTTTCCTATGTCTTCAAGTCTACATCCTAAATCTAATGCACTTAGATTCTCTTCCTTCATCAAACCCTTATATTTCTTATAACAATACCTGTAAATTCTGGAGTTTAAATAAAAAGGCAAGAAGTTGTATTTAGGAAGTTTTTCTTTGCAAACAGTTTCACCTAAAACTACTACTGCGTCCTGATAAAGGTCTTCTATAGGAACTTTATAAAAAGGCAATTTATAAGACATTTTAAGCACTATATACAACAACAACTTCTCGCCCCTCAAGAGAACCTCCCTAAAATTCTCCTGCGTTGGCGAGTTCTTATATTCTGCAATCGCCTCCCAAAAGTATTTTTCTCTTCTTAAAATAGTATCTAAACTTATCTTCACACCACTTAATCATTTTTTTATCACCCCTCCTTTATGCCTTTTGAAAAGGAGAGTTTACTTTTTTGACACGCGTGTCAAAAATTGCCTGCCGACGCGTATCACTTTTTTCTCTTCAAAAGCCCAATGAACTTCTTTATGTCTTCAGCAGTTCCAACAATCTCTTTTCCTCCTATTTCTGCCCACCAAACTTTCTTTAAGAAATCACTTGTCTCTTCCCCTGACTTTACTTTTTCTAAAATTGCTTTCATCTTATCCACATCCATTACTTTCTTAATTTCTTCACTTTCTACCTCTACTGCTTTTGCCACTGAGCCACATACTGCATCTGCAAGGTCCTTAGAGCCTTTTAAAACTACCTCTTTTACATTTCCGTCTTCTAAAAATACAACCTCTTGCACTTTATCCGGATGGTCTATTTTGCCCTGCTCTTTGTCCCATTCTAAATTACTTAACTCAAAATGCAAGTATGAATCTTTATACATAACCCATCTTTTCTCCAATACCAACTGCTTAAAGTCCATATAAGGCTTTGTAGTCCTGTCTACTGAGAAATACTCTGAGTTTATCCCTGCAACTTGTAAAATCTGTAAAGTGTCTGTTGAGGCTAACTTCAAATCGGAAGTAAACAACTTTATGTTGAACCCTAAAGCCTTTAAATCTAAAACGAATTTCCTGATTTTAAAAAGTGGTAGTTCTTTTCCTTCCTTTGCAACTATCCGCATAACAAAGTCTGTCCTTACTATCGGTGCTTTCTGTTTCACAAAAGTCCCATCAGGCTTCTGAACATTTATCTCTTCCCACCTTTCTATTCCTGACATTGCTATACCTAAAGCGTCGTGAGATATCCCAACATCTAAATGTATATAGCGAGGAACTTCTTTTGGCAGAACAAGTTTACCTACATCCAGATACCAGATAAGTTCGTCTTCACTCTCTAAATCCAAGATTATCTCTGGCTTTGTTATTGGCGACTCTGTCTGCGGGTCATAACAAAGATTTAAAAACTTCTCTGAGGAAAACAATTTTGTCTTTCTAATATAACTTACATTTATCCCTGCAATGTCCCTTAAGCTTCCTATTATGTCTGTCTCAAAAGAAGTTCTATATTCCTCCGGAACTTCTATTACTTTAAATCCCTGTTCCTCTGCCTTTTTTCTTTCGTCTTCATCTTTTAAAATTTTAGGTGAAGTATAAGCGTCTCCACAAGCAACTAAAAAAGTCTTTCCTGAAAATACACTTTTTGGCTGTGCCTTCCATAAAGGTATATCATAAACTAAAACATTCTTTGCACCTCTCATACTGGCTATATATGTTTCTAAAAAACTCATCTCGTCTTGTTTTGAAGCACAGAGAAAAAGTTTTCCTAAAGACCTGCCTTTGACTACGAATCTGGACTCAAATCTACGAGCTGTTGCCTCATAGGCTTTTAAGACCTTAAACTTCTGCTTTTCAGATTCTGTTGGACTATCTACTTCATCCATCAATCCTCCAATTATATTATGTCCTATTACTCCAAAACCCCTGCTATAAGGCGATGCTAAAAGATATTCAAATAAATCAAATCTAACTTCATTGCTGGCTAAAAAACCCCTTCTTCTAAACCAAGCACTCTTTCTTAAATAGCCCTGCATAATTTGAAACCCTCTTGATTCAGATAAGTTTTTAGTTAGGTTAAAAAAAGAAATTGCCATCTTTCCGCTCTCTGTTTTAGAAAAATACTGCCACGGGTTTTTTAAGCACAATACCCGATACATCACATACAACAAACCTATAACCGCAATGCTTGACTTACCTGTTCCAATAGCTCCTGTAAAAACTATCAAATATCTATCGTTGTAATCAAATATCTCTCTTAAAACCTCTCTCCAAATCGGATAGATACCTCTTCCAAAGTTAGTTGAGCTTCCTAAATACTCTCTTTTCTCTATAAATTCATCAATAGAAACAGGACGCTCCTGATAGTCCAACTCATAAGTGGCTAAAAGCAACTTTTCTATTCTTGCCTTATTTATTCTCTTGTTCTGGACTTCGCTCATTTTTTACCCAAGTCTCTAATCTCTTTATAACTTCCTCTCTGTCTACAGGCGACAAATCCTTAATTTCTTTAAACACTGCTTTTTCTTCCTCTGTTAATTCTTTAAGTCCTTCCTCCCCTAAATATAAAACATTCTGCACTTTCTTAATTAAAGGCTGTTGTTGTGTCTCTGCCGTATAACCCATCTTTGAAGCAAATTCTACCAATGCTTTGTCTTCTTCTCTTAACACTTCAAGTAGTTTAATCTTTAAAACAAGAACTCCTAATTTGTCTATTCTCTCTATCTCTTTTGAGACTTTACCACACTTTAAACAGATATATGTATCTTTATAACTACTTACTGGCATATGACAACATTTAGATACTAAACTCTGCTCTTTTCCCTCTAAATCCCTTAGCATCTCTTGAATATATGTGGTTCTCTGCTGGTAGCCTTCCATCAAAAATCTCATTAAAGTATTGCAGATTAAAAGTGAAACATTTCTTTCCTCACTCTTCCTTAACTTCCTTAAAACTTTTTCTACAAATTCAAAACTTTCTCTGGTATCAGGCAAGTTAAGTTCTTTTACAATAGCATTGATATTTCCTCTATGTTTAAAAGAAGCAATTTTTATCTTCTCTTTAAGTTTAAAAATCTCAATGTTCATTTCTGTGTTTCATTCCCATTTTCCTTTCTCTACTGGAATATTATTCTGTCTATCCCATTCCATCAAAAACTTCTGAGCCTGTTCTATTGCCCAATTCTTATCTTCTCCAGAACATTTCTTCAATCGCCAATCCAGACATTTATTTCGCCACAATTTACATTCTTCCTTAAGAACAAAATTTTTAGGTATCTTAAGTTCAAATAAATGGTCAGCAGCCACGAACCACAAAGCACTATTTTTCTCTGCGTGTTTTAAAAATAATCCTATACAATATGTGAATCCTTTACCAAAATCACTCATTTTCACCTCTCTTCATTCTTCTCACCTCTTTTGCCCCACCTATCAAAGCAAAAACCCTGATACTCTTAACATCAACATCTTTATCTTTTACAAGTCTTTTCACTTCCTTATATAACTCTCTTCTTGTTTTACAGAATATCACAGGGTCTTTCTTCTTGGCATAGAAAACACAATATCTTGCTTTTGCCGGACTTCCTTTTATCACTTCAATCTTATTGTCATCTGCATAAGTCCATCTTTGTCCATCTCTACGATACTCCAACTCTTCATTTCCCCAAGTAGCAACAGGAACTACACCAGCAGTATATCTAACATTATTCCACCATCCTATACTATCAGCATTAATCTCTGTCGTCCAATCATTTGTCCAAGTCCACATTCTTACACCCCCCTCCTTCTAATTCCATTCTTCGCATATTTATCTCCCTCTCAAACCATAAATCTCCTTTAAATGTATTCTATAGTTTTTAACAGCCTTCTTATGCCTTTCTCTTTCATAATCCCAATGTCTATCTCTTTTATAATCATATTGCTTCTCTAACCTTTCAGGAAACAGAATAAACTGAATAGCTCTTCTGGTAACTTTATGCTCAAAAATTTTAGCAATTCTTCTAATAGAAACACCGTTTTGGTATAAAGACTTTATTGTCTCTCTCTCCTCATCAGTTAATTTCCTTCTTCTGTCTAAATCCTTACCTACTCTCAAATTATTAGATTCAAACCAATAAGGCATTTCTCTATCTCACTTATCTTTTGCTTTTAACATTTTTAACCTTTCTTCATAAGATAGCCACTTTCCACATTCTGGACATTTAACACAAGGTGGCTTCATAGTGCCATCATCAAAATAATGAGCAACATTACAACACTCAAAAATAAAACTGCCTTTATACTCTCCAGTCATAACCTTCCGCATTACTTCGTGATTACAAACATCATTACTATTCTCCATTGCTACTAATTCTCCTCAATCTTACATTTCACATCAACTGAACCCATATATCTAACTAAATATCTACTTCCATCTGGAGCTTCTACATCCATCCACCAAGGACAAGTCTTATCAAAAATTACTCTGTCTCCTACTCTAAAATTTACCGGGTGAAATTTTCCTTTCTTATCCCAATATCCCTTTCCTACTGCAAGAACAGTTCCTGTTTCTATTTCTGATTGCATATTTGCTTTTACTACTGGTGGCAAAACTAAACCATCTGGCAAGTCCTTAACAGGGTCTGGATATATAAAAACAATATCTCTTGTAGGTTTAAACGGAAAGTCTATGCCACCACACACTTTACATTTAAAAGGCGTATTGTTTTCAATTGCCCTTAATTCGTTTCCACATACTTCACACACTGACATCTTCACCTCCTGTTTCTCCTATTTCTTCCTCTTTCCCAAACAAAAAAGTAGCAATCATTATGCACCCTACAACTAACAAAATCAAAAATAAACCTGACAGAAAAAACCCCAACCCCCACATAAATCCATAAATAAAATTATGCATTTTTACACCTCCTTCACAATCTCTCTATAACCTTCTTAACTTCACTAAGACAATCATTCCAACCTTTCCTATCATCAAAATCAGAATAATCAAAAACTGTTGTTATCCCATTTTTTGGTAACGAATTACAAACAGACTTAACCCATTCTCCTGAAGCCTCTTTTTCTTTTGGCAACTTCTCCACTAATTCCTTTTTCCACATCTGCTTCATTTCTTCTTCAATACATTGCTCTATTTCCTGCAACTGTGTTTTTATAGCTTTAAGTCTTACATAAACCATATTTCTACAAATTGTCCAACCTACTTCATATGCCTCATCTTTTTCTTGTGAACCAAATTCAGGCTTATTTAACAGACACAACTCTCTATCTTCTTCATTATTCCAGTTAATTGACTCTATCAAATTTTCAAAAACTTCTTTTATCTTACTCATTACCTACTCCTTTTAAATCCTTATTATCCTTTCCCCTCTACCCTCACACTCTTGACAGGGATTTCCATCTTTATCTTCCCCTGTCCCATCACAGAATTCACACTCCTCTAAAATCTCTGTATAATCTGCCACACTATTACCACTTCCGCTATATTTCCAGCGTTTTATTTCCATTTTACACCTCCTCTATAAGTTTTTTGATTTTAGAAAGGCAGCTATTCCAACCAGCATCCCATACCTCATCTCTAACGCCGTTAATCTCGTGGGCAAGATATCTTTCCGTTCTTTCCTTTGGCAACTTCTCTAACAATTCTTTTTTCCACGCTTCTTCTTTGGCGGAGATTTCAGATTCAATCTGGGCAACTAACTCTTCGGTAAATCCCTCTTTACCCGTTATTCCATATTTTGCTTCTAAACGCTGGATTATTTCTTTTAAATTCATCTCTCACCTGCCTTTCTGTTATACTTGAAACAAAAGGTCCTCAAGAGAAATTTCTATCTCCGCTATATCACTTGTAGAAAGACCTAAAAATTTACCACTTATCTTCATTTCATATCTCCTTTACGATTTTTTTAATCTCATCAAAACAATTATTCCATCCTCTCCGCATTAAATCTCCGCTTACTCTATCAAGAGAAAATCCCATTTCGTTTTGAATAAGTTTGGCAAGTTTCTTCCAATCCTGCTTTGTTAAAGGAATAAAAATATCTTCGGGATATGGATTGTTCGATAATTTTTCTAACAACTTCTTCTTCCATTCCTCCTTTTGAATCTCGGCTTTGACTATAGCTCTGACTACCCAAACCAATGCTAAAAATACAGCATCTTTATCTCGTTCGTCTTTTGGTAATTTATTATAAGATACCAAATCCGGATGTGTTTTCAATACAGGGTCTCGCTTTTTTCCATACTTCCAACCCATCTTAAAATAACTTTCCATCCAAGAATTATGAGCTTCTTCTGGTGTTGGCAATTTTTCCATTGTTAAATACTGTCTAACAATATCTATCATTTGCTTTCTAAATACCTCATCTCTTTCTGCCCATACTTCTGGAACTATACCTCTATTAGACCATATTGCCTCTAATCTTGTTGCCTCATAAATAATTTCTGTTATCTTCTCTACATCCACTTCCTTCACCATATATATCTAATCCTCTTCTTCAATTCTTAACCTTTTACTTCTAATAAATTCTGAAGTAGCCCCACATTTCGGACAATGCGCAACTATTTCAAATCTTTTTAACTCTTCGTTATCCTTAACATTTTCTATCTCAAGACTTACCTTACACTTTAGACAAATGTCATTACGCCTCAATCTAAACATTACAAATACCTTCCTTTATAATCCAATTTCTTAAACCTTCTCCAAATTGCAACTCTGCTTATCCCTAAAGGCTTAGACAGTTGATTAGTCGGTATTCCTAATTTTTCTGCTTCATTAAATAACTTCCTTAATCTTAACTTTAAATTCTTCCATTCCAGATAAGTATAAACTATCTCTCCTAACATTTCTTTCTGTTTTTTAGTCAATTCTTTAGGTTTCCTCATTCTATTTTCCCCTATTTTCCCACATTTGTCTAAACAAATATTCAGCAATCAATAATCCATCTGCATCCTCAAAACCAATATAGTCAACATTCGGAAATATTCTCTTTGCAACTTCAAGTGACATTAACTTCAAATCTTTAATCTGAATCCTACCAAACAACTCCTTCTGCCATCGTTTTGAATCTATATACAACAAAGGCAACCTCAACTTCTCTAAAACTATCAAGGTTGCCTCTAACGCTCTTAAAGCGGACACTGAAGCCCTAAACCGCATAGGATTTACCATTGGTCTCTCTACCCCTACAATAGTCGCTTCCGGTTCATATTCTGCCAATAAATCTTCTAACTTATCTACATCAATACGGTTTAAATATCTCTCTTTCTTGATATAGTCCAAACATCTTTTAACAGGCATTTTGCATAACTTTACTTCCTTCCTCAAATCTATCGTAAAAGTAATTATGCCTATACTACCTGAAACTCCGTTGTCAATCCCTATATAGTTTCTCATTTTTTTCTTTTATTTATGCCCCACTGCTACCATAGACTTTTTTTTCTACCTTAAATAGCCCATCTCTTACCTCATTCAATCTTTTTATCCCACAATTTCTGCAATAAAACAAAGGCTTCGGTTCTCCTTCTATTATCTCTGCTATTACTTTTTCACCTTTGTCAATTCTATCTAAACATCCACTCTTTCCCTTGTTTATGCAATATATATCTTTTTTCATAACTACTATTGCTTTAAACATTTGTTTTCCTCCCTTTTATTAATTGAAAATTTTTTACTTTTTCAAGCGGTATATTCACATCCTCGAAATAAAATTTACCTTTTTTATATTTTATATCACTCTGCTCTAATAATTCCTGATGACGCCAACAAAAATGGCTAAACTTATTATAAGATGAAAGTATAGTATTACATCCCGGAAATGCACATTTCTTTTTCATCGTAATAATCGACTAACTCCGTTTTCCTTTATCATAGTCCAAATTCTATCTGTATAGGAGCCTAACTCTGGCGTATGCGAAATCACTAAAACGGCTTTGTTTTGACCCTCTCTAAATAAACAACCTCCTATTGCCTCTTCTCCTGCTCTATCCATATATGCAAATAACTCGTCAATTATTAGTATTCCTAAGAAACTCTTAACCCATCTGTTTAAAGCAATACATAAAGCAATATCTATTCGCCTTTTTTCTCCACCTGACAAACTCTCATATCTTCGTATAGCGTTTCTTATTCTTATCTCTAAACCTATTTTATTTCTCTCTTCTCCTGACTTTAATTGAGATGTAGATGAGATTGTTATGCTCATAGACCCCATAGAAACATCTGCTAAAATACTATTTACTAAAATATTAAATTGATTGCAGAACTTATCTAAAAGCAAGCTTTTAATCCCCTTATTAGAAAACGCTTCTTTCCAAAATTCCAATTTCTCAATACCTTCTTTAAATTTCTGTATTTTGTTATCTACATCTTCTAAAGCACTTTTTAACTCGCTATATTCTTTAACAATATCTTCTTTTTCTTTCAAAGTCCGTTCCTTTCTCTCTTTTAAAGCCTCAAGGTCTTTATTATACTCTTCAATTACTTTAAGGTTCTCTTGAATTGCTATTTCTGAACTTTTTGCTTTCTCGACTTTCTTCTCGTATTCTCTCTGCTCATTCATCAGGTTTTTTATATCCAAATCTATTTTAGTCAACTTCTCATTTAGACTCTGCTTCTTTAATTTTAATTCATCTGTCTTAAGTTCTACCTGCTTTAACTCCTCTTCAATCTTACTTAGCTCTTTATATAGAATATCACTAACCTCTTCCTTTGCTCCAACTTCTTTTACTATGTTTTCTTTCAAAAGTTTAAGGTTTTCTAAACTTACTATACTGCCACATCTATCACATCTTGTTCCTTCTTTAAGGCTATCTACTTCATTATACTTCTTCTCTAATTCTTTTATCTCCTTCTGTATAACTGCAAAATCCCTTGCTTTGTCCTGTTTCTTATTTTGAATTTCCAAATAAACTTTTAGATTTTTATCCAGCTCACTCTCTAACCCGTCTATTCGTTTCTTTAATTCTTCTTTCAATTGATTAAGCTCCTCAAAATCTCTTTGATAGTCTTTCACCTCTATATCTACACTATAAGCTTTAAGTTTCTTAATAAACTCCATCTTTTCATTTATCTGATTTTTCTTATGTGCTATAAAATCGTCAATCTGTTTAACAGCATCATCTATCTTTTTTAGGCTTGCTTCAGTATAAGCAAATTTCTCCCTCAAAGTATTTTTATAATCCTCTGCATCCTTTATGCTAACATCATAAGTTTTAATTCTATCAGAAACCTTTTCGTATAAACTATCATATATATCAAATCCTAATAAATTGTTCACTAACTCTGTTCTACCAGAATCAGTCAAAGAAGTAAACATCAAAAGACTTTCCTGACTAAAATAGCAACTTGTTAAAAACATCCGGTAGTCAAATCCTAACATCTCCTCCTCTAACAACCTCTGCTTGTCTATTAATCTTACTCCGGACCAAACCTCTTTGTCATTAGCATAAATCTTTAAAACCTGTCTCTGTCTTACAATTCTAATTTTCTCTTGCTCGTTCTGAAGTTCCAGCTCTATCGAGCAATCATCTTGCCCTTCCCTAATTACATCATCACCAGTCAGCCCTTTGGTAGTTTTTCCAAACAACCCATAAAAGATTGCTTCTACTAATGTTGTTTTACCCGAACCGTTCTCGCCAGCAATAAGTGTGAATCCTTTTGGTATTTCATACTCTATATCTTCTATAGACAAAAAGTTTTTAATCTTTACTTTCTTTAGCTTGCCAACAAAACTCTTAACTATCTTCTTAGGTTGTATTTGTATAATATCCTTAATAACTTCTGCATAACTTTTGTCCTTTCCTTTAATATTTAACCATTCATTCAAAATATCGCCCAATCTATCTGTCTTAATCCTTTCCTCTATAACTTTTGGAGTATACACTGCAATAACATTACTCATATCTTTGTCTAATGTTTTATCGGCTTCTAAAACTCTGTAATAATTTCCATCGTCCTGAACTTCTGAATAAGTCTTAACTGTAATAAACTTTGGACTTTTAAGCGGATAAAATTTTGGCTTTTCATCTACTATCCAGACACCTCTATCACCAGATTCTCCAAATCCTAATTGCATACAAGAACCTATAACAAAGCAATTCTCTGCTAACTTCTGTGGCTGATGTAAATGCCCAAAAAACACAAATCTATTATTTTTCACTAACTCTTTCCAATTAACTCCCTCCTCAAAAATATACTCATTTATCTTTGCATACATAGGAGTCTTATGAACCACTACTAACTCATATCCCTTTGCTTTCTCTATTTCCTCATTGCTGTCAAAGTAATTGCCAATAAAAAAAGGAGCAGATACTTCTCTGCTCCTATTCCATATTCTTGAGGCGTCTTCAAACCACTGAGGATTGCTCCTATCTATTACATCGTGATTGCCAATCGCTAACCAGTAATCTACTTTCTTTTCCTTTAACTCTTTAAAAAACCAATCAGCAATGTTTAAACACTCTACAGGAATTTCACCTATCTTATGAAACAGGTCTCCGCCAAAAATTACGCCTTTAATTTTCTCTTTCCCTATCAAATCCAAAATCTGCTCTAAAACCTGTTTTTGTTCTTTTAATCTTTTAGGAAGTCCTGACTGTAAATCTAAACCGAAGGCTCTCCAAGCATGCAGATGAACATCTGAAAAAATTAGAGTTTTTTCCATCTCTTTACCCTCCTATCTCAATTTTTCTATCTCATAAATTCCCACTTATTTTCTTAAATCTGCTTTAACTTCTTTAGTCAAAAAATTTTCTAATCTTACTCCACTCTCCTTTCCCCTTGAATATACCTCCAGAACCTTTACTGCGTTTACTGGGTCTACAGAGTCTTTATCTACATCTACAATCCAGCCCTCTACTTCAAATATCTCTCTTTCCTTGTTGATTATCTTTGTTATCCGTAGCTTTTTTTTAACATACTTATACATCTTTCTGCCATTTATTATCTCCTCATATCTCTCTACAGGTAAGCCCTCAAAATCACAAACTATTTCGTCTTCATTGTCGGTTAGCCATGCTAATGCTACATACACGCTGATACTCTTATCGCTAAACAGTTTTCCTATCCTACCGTCTTTTAAACCTTCCCAGTTTAAATCTATATTAGCAATTAACTTCTCTAATGTGCTTGATACTATATTATCTGCAAACATATCCTTTATCCACTGAGGAATTATCTCGCTATTAACCGGTCTAACCACAAATTCTATTTTTAACATATCACCCTTTAATAAATAGTTCCCTACACCTAATCCAGAAACTGCAATTCTTACAAACCTCTTTTCTTGGATTGAATTCAAGTCCAAAGCATTCAGGCTCTTTTTCTTTCTTATTATTCAAACTTTCAGGTGCAGTCATTACAACCTTATTGCCCTCTTTTTTTCCTAAAGCTTCTATCTCTTTTGCTCTCTCTTCTGCTACAGCATCTCTATTCTCCATTTCTTCCGAATTAGGTGGAATTCCTTTGATATAACAATCAAGCAACCGTTCTATTTCCTTTTCATCCTTCATAGAAGGAATTTTCCCTTCTAATCCATCAACAAAACTCAACCAATCTGCAGACAGTAAATTGCTCAAATCTACAACTCTAGGTGTAATAGATACATCATATTTATTCCAACCGGTATTACTTTCGTTTGCCGGTGTTAATATAATTTTAATTGCACAACCGTTCTTTATATCAACCATTTTCTCCGGTCCCCAGTCGCCGTCTACCCATAATTTACTAAATCCGTCGTAGATTTGCGGTCCTGTCTCCAAAACTTTTAAAGTATTGTCTCTCAAATCAAACACATTATACAAAAATCTTTCCTGCCTTCTTATGCTGGATACCTTTTCCCATTTCTCACTAAAGATATACTCACAAATCGGACATCTCTGCTTATATGTTGAAGGACATACTAACATCCTATATCCCTGAACATCAAATAAATTGTAGTGGACAAAATATCTAATTGCAAAGTGATAATCCCCCTCACTAAAAATCTTTGACGAGCGTGGCAACAATCTTAAAGGATTTTCTCCGGGAACAATCTCGTAGTTTTGCGTGAATAATCCTTGGCTTTTCTTTCTCTCTTCTTCCTCTCTTAAAAATTTTTCCATATCAACTCTTAACTTTTCCATTTCTACCTCCTTTTCTCTCTCTTAAAAATTTTATCATAAAATTAAACGATTTCAAACAAAATTCAAATAAAATTTATCATCACCTCCTAATCCTCATCTCCTTTCCAATTATTTTTAACTTCAGTTTCAACTTCTATCGGAATAGTTATCCAATCAAACTCATTAGATACATTTTTTACAATCTCTTTAATCTTTTGCTCTACTAAATTTAAATAATCTTCTCTTACCTCTAAAAGCATACTGTCGTGAACTGACCCGACAAAGTTAAAGTCTACATTCTCTTTATCCCGCCACTCAAAAAGTTTTCCCATTATATATAAATTTAAATCTGAAGAAGAACTTTGAACAGGATAGTTCAATGCTTGTCTTATTACAAAAGAAAAATCATCAGACTCATCTTCAAAAATATAAACCCTACCAAAAGGACTTTCTATACAATGATATTTCTTAATCTGCTCCTCTACTCTTTTATGCCAATTTTTTAAACCAGAATATAAAGTAAAAAATCTTTCTCTTATCTTCTCTGCTTCCTCTATGCTATATTCTATACCATATTCCTTGCTGGCATAATCTTTAAATGATGGAGCCTGCATACCGTATAGTAAGCCGAAGTTAATCGCTTTTGCTGATTGTCTCATTTTATCTGTCACTTCCTCTTTACTAATACCGGCAACTACCGAAGCAGTTAAGATATGTAAATCTTCATTGTCTTTATATGCTTTTAAAATAATTTTGTCTTCTGCTAAAATTCCTGCTATTCGCATTTCTATTTGCGATAAATCCGCCTCTAAAAACTTATATCCTTCTTTTGGAATAAAAACTACTCTTAAGTTCTTTGGTATGTTTTGCAAGTTAGGTGAACTTGAACTTAACCTGCCTGACCGTGTTCCCATCAAATCATACTTTGCTCTAATCCTGCTATCAGCCGATAAATACTTAATAAAGTTCTTCAAAAAAGTCTGTTGCATTTTTTCCCATTTTCTATACTCCAATAGCAAACTAATAAACTCTTTAACCTTTTCGTTTTTAGTTCTTTTTCTGATTTCAGTTAAAGTAAACTCATCTACTGAAAGTTGCTTTAAACTTTCAGTTCGTGAAGTCTCAACTATGTCTTTTGTCTCCAGCTCGTTGTTCAACTCAGCCTCTATAAACTTGCCTATCTGCACAGAACTTCTCATATCCATATTGGCAATTTGTTTTAACTTTTCTTCGACTTCCTGACTCTTCGACTTCACCATATTACTAATAGAATTAACTTTTTCTTTGTCTATCATAATACCTATCATCTCTATCTCTGAGATAACCTTTATTGCAGAACTTAATACTTTATCAACAAAATTCATTTGCTTCTCAGTTAGTAAATTAGTTAAAAGTTTATAAAGTTCCCTTGTCACATAAACATCCTCTGCGTTATATTCATAGATATAAGGACAACTTTCTATATTTTTTAAATCAGGAATAAGCCTAAAATATTTATATTTTAAATATTGCTTTGCCAAGTTCTTTAGTCCAAAAAACGACCTATCGCGATTCTGATTTATTAATCCTGCCATTAGCATAGTATCATATATCTTGCCTTTCATTTTAATGCCTTTCTGAAATAAAACTTTATATTCAAACGAAGCATTATGCATAATAAATGTCTTGTCTCTATCCTCTAAAATTTCCTTTACCAAATCTATATCCTCAACTATGTAAATCTTTCCATCTAATCCGCTAATACTTAAAGTATACACTACACAATTCTGCGTATCTAACGAACTTGTCTCCACATCAAATACTAAAACTTTTTCTTTTTTTAAACCTTCTATCTTTTTCACATCTCTCACAATTTCATATTCAAAAGGCAATTTATCTTTCTTTTCTACTACTGAAACAATCCTTATGATGTCTTTAATCCAGTCTTTCAGTCTCGAATCCTCTATTTCTTTAATTCCCTGCCTATAATAAAATGACGGATGCACTATTGGAATATATTTTTTACCTTTTGCATCTACTAATATATGTCCTGCTAAATCCATTATCCCTTTATCTATACCGCCAAAAACTGCTTCCAAAGCAGTTCCTCCTACCAATAAAAAATAGTCAAACTTCTCTATTTCCTGTTTTAAATGCAAATCTATACATTTTCTCTTTACTGATTCTAATAACTTTCCATCTTCAGGAAAACACAATACTGTATTTGTTAGTCTGTATCCAAAAGGCAACTTATCTAAAACCTTTCGTAGCATACTACCGGTAGGTCCTATAAAAGGTCTCTTCTGCTTAACCTCTTCCTCTCCCGGTGCCTCACCCATAACTAAAAATCTTGGAAATCCCACTGATTCTGGTGGGACTAATTTTTTTAACTTGCAACCTTTACACTCCATAACCACCCTTTGACACTTGTGTCAGTGATTTTCTTAAATAGGCAGACCTCCCCCATGCGCTCGCAACACAGTACGTAACAACTGAAGTAAATATTATCATTTTTATATTTATCAGTTAATCTATTTATCTGTTTACATATTCCCTGCTTTTCTCCACCCTCAGTACTAGGTAACGCTTTAAGCGGGAACTTTTTTAAAAAATTTTTATTCTGTAAGTCCTTGATTTTCAAAGACTTATAAAAATTGAAAAAAATAAAAAAATAATTCTCTAACTCATTGAGTATCAAAGACTTATAAAATAGATTTTTTAAGATTTTCAAAAAATTTTTAAAAATTTTTCTATTCATACCCCTCAAACCTGTGAATATCTTGTGAATATCTTGTGAATATCTTGTGAATATCTACTGGAAAGTCCATTTCCCGATAAATTCTATATCTCTGCCTTGAATGTCTTTCCAAAAGCGGTGGATAATCATCCCATAAGTCTATTATCTCTACTTTCTCTTTACCTTCCTGCTTTCTCATACCTCTACCTATTCTTTGAAGCAGTTTTCTCTTTGATTTGCCTCCTGAAGCTATCACTACCACTTTTATCCCTGATACATCTACACCTTCCTCAAGAATAGGTGATGAAACTAAATGACTTATTTCTCCCTTTCTAAATTTCTCAAAAAGTTCCTTTCTTTCTTCTGTTCCTGACCAAGTGAACGGACAGCCTATCATCTTAGAAAGAATTTCTCCATGTTCTAATATATCTACTACTATCAATACATTTTTTTTGTCTTTAACCAAATCAGCTATAAATTTATTCCTATTTTCATTCTCTACTAAAATCTTTCTTCGTGCCAGCTCCCAATACTCTTTGCCCTGCATCCTTCCAAAAACCTTTCGTATGTCAATCCCTAAATCTATATTTTTACACCATTCTCCCTGATAAAACTTTACATAAGGTCCTGCTACATAGTCATCCTCTATTAGTCTTTTACAATCTAATTCATATATAGTATCACCTATTGCACCAATCATACCTAAAACCTCAGGACTTCTTCCTGAAGGAACTGTTCCGGTTAGACCTATTTTTACTGATGCATTTTCCATAGCCATAATAACTTTATTCCAAGACCTTGCTCCTGCGTGATGAGCCTCATCTACCACTAAAACTTCTATGTCTTTTAACTCTGGCAAAGAATTTTTCTTTAAACTTGCATAGATAGTCTGAACCATTGCTACTATATACTTTTTGCTTAAGTCGTTTATCCCTATCTCCTCTGCTTTGAATACAGTCTCAAATAATTCTTTTAGTTGCCATAGAAGTTCATATCTATGTATTAGATATAGATATTTCTTTGCTTTAAAAGCTTTAAACAGAGCAATTGCTATCCAAGTTTTACCTCCTGCTGTTGGTATGCTTAAAAGTCCTCTTTGCTTCTCTATGCTCTTATTTACTGCCTCCTCCTGATAGTCTCTCAACTTGACCGGTAAAGCATATCCGCTTTCAACCTCTAGTTTTGGTCTTGTGTCTATAATTTCAAAGACAACATCATCTAAATTTTTCTGAATGTAGTTCATCAGTCCTGCTCCAAATAAAACTCCTACTTTAGTATTTTTATATAGTTTAACTGTTCCGTCCCAAAATCCTTTACGATAACTATTCGTATAAATAGCAGATTCGTCTCTGACAGTTAGAAGTTTTTTCAACTTTTCTAACTCTTCATCTGAACCTTTTGCTAATCCCCAATTACAGGATAGATACAGTTGTACTTTTGACACTTGTGTCAGTTTCTCTTTGAAATTTAAAAACTAATTCATCCTTTAAATCAAAAGGCTTTGCACCTTCTAAAGCCTTTCTTAAGTCTTCTAACTTCATATCAGAAGGGTCGTCATAAGGATAAACATCTACCCATTTGACCTCGCCTAACTCTGCTATAAACTTCTTGTATATATCTATTGTAGTATCACCGTCTAAGCATAAAATCACTTCAAACTTCCCACGCTTGATTAAAACTTTATCCGTTTTATTTAGATTCCTTCCTAAAAGAACTAAAACTGAAAAACCACATTTATAAACTTTAATGCCATCCGGTATACCTTCTACGACAACTAACTTTTTTGAATTTCCATTCTTAAAAATAGATATATTTCTCCTTCCTGCATGATACCATTTGTTCTTTAGCATATCCCTTAAAACCCAAAAAACCATTTCTTTGTCTTCAAAAAATGGAAATAAAACCTGTTCTTTATATACCCTTGCTTTCCACTCATCTAAGTCTTTAATTGTAATCTCTTTTTTCTCGAAGTATTTCCAGTTCTTATTAATAAGTCCAATAGGCTCAAATTTATCTATGTCAATAGAAAAAGTTCTATTTGAAACATATCCATTTGTAGTCACAAAATCAAACTCTCCTAAATAGCCCAATCTTCTCAAAAAAGTTTTTAAGCCCCCACCTTTATTACAGGCCCAGCAATGCCATACTCCTTTAGGTATGCAAATTTGAAAATTCCATCTTGGATTATTGCAAAAAGGACAGACTTGAAAAATCCACTCGTCTCTTCTAATCTTGTATATCCCCAACCTCTCCCTCAGGAATTGTTCCACCATCTTTTAGGTCTCCGATATAACTTCGTTCCCAGTCAATCAAGACAGGAATATTTGCTCCTGTATTTCCCCATTCTCTATTTTTTAAAACTATAAATTTAGCGGTATTATGTTCTTCATCTTTCTGAGTTCTATTTAAAGATAGCACTATATCTGAGTTCTCAATCTTTTTAAAACTCTCTGAGACAAATTCCTCTGTGATAACCTGTGCTTGCAAACTTGCTCTATTTGCCTGTGTAGCCGATACTACTGCCAAGTGTTTCTCTATAGCAATATCTCTTAGATAGTCTATTAAAAAACCGCAGGCAACCCGGTATTCAAATCTTGATGGCATTTTCATTCTGTCAAAATAGTCTATTATAATTAAATCTATAGGCTCTTTTAGATGGTATGAAGCCCGTTCCAAAATGATTAAAATTTCATCTGCAGTTAATGTATGCGGTTTAAAGTAGCAAACAAACAGTTTTCCTGCTATACCCATAAATCTGTATAGTATGCCTTTTGTTCCTTCTAAATCTAACCTAATCTCTTTTCTTGACTTTTGGCTTATTCTTCTTATGAACCTCGCAATTATCTGCTCCTCTGATAGTTCCAAAGTTATAAAAAGTATATTTTTCCTTGTCAGTAAAGCCCCATAGCAAAAATTTATTAAAGACATTGACTTTCCTCTACCCGGCGGTGCTATTACACATAAAAATTCCCCTTTCCTGATACCACCATATAAAACCTCATCTAAACTTTTTATACCTGTCGAGATAATCTCTGTCTCCGGTGGCTCAAGCATTCTTTCTAAAACTTTATCTACTACATCACCAAGTTGCTTAAGTCTTAAGTCTTTAGAAGTAAAGTCGTTTACTAATCCCCTTACATCTTCAAATAGTTCCTCAGCTTTTACTTTCTTTTTTTCCAATTTATCCGCTACACTGATTACCCAGCGCTTAATTGCCTCGTTTCTTATAAAGTCTAAAAATTCTTTTGACAGGACATTGCTATCTAAACCCCGTAAATCGCTAACAGGTTTTTCTTTTAAAAGTTCAAGCTCTTTTGCAGTAGGCATCCTTCTGAATTTATTTTTAAAGTCCTCAACCTTATAAATAATTGCTTTCTCACTTCCATCAAGGTCCAGTTTCTCTAAAACTAAATCTTTAAATAAAACAAAAGCCTCTTCTGAAAGTAGAAAGAAGTCAAATAATGCCTCTTTTCGCTCAAACATCTGGTTTTCTCCTATCTTTCCCTTTTATATGGATAAAAAGACACCTTTCCTTTAATCTTGATAACCAGTAGTCCTCTAACTTTAACTTTGCCACAATTTCTCCTATATCATCTGCATTCATAGAAGTAAAAAACTTAATCTGTTTTTCATAAATTTTCTCTATCAGCTTCTTTAAGATAATCTCGCTTCTTTCATCTACAGGTCTTATATCATCTAAAATTAAAATTTTAACTCTGGTAATTTCCTCTACCGCTCTATCCCAAGAGATACCTCCTGCTTGAGTTATTTCTTGCATTAAGCTACTAAATTGAGTAAAAATAATATCCTGACCTACATATAAGTTTTTCTTTAAAAACTCTACAAATATTCCTATTAAAAGATGTGTTTTTCCTAATCCCGGGTCACCAAAAATAAAAAGACCACATTTGTTCTCTAAAGAAAGACATTTCTCTACTAACTGTTTAGCCTGCTCTAAATTTCTCCAGTCAAAATTGTCTAAAGTCTTGTCTTTATGGCTTTCTGGAAGCCAAATCCCCCACCAGTTCATAATTTATTGACCTGTGCTTATTACTTCTATTCCGTGTTCTTTTTTGTCCTCTTTTGGTCTATTGTTAAGATAATATATGCACCATCCCGGGTATAAAGTTGTAAAGTCCTTTCCTGCCCATTTTAAACTTCTTATTATCACCTCTTTAATGGACATATTGTCTTTTAATCTGCATAAAACCAAAAAGTCCCAAAGATACTTTCCGCCTATATATATCTTTGCAATCTTAACATTCCTGCCTAAAACTCTAATCCTTTTAGAGATTTCCATATCCCTAAGGCTATTCCACTCATCTATCTCAGCAGATGGTATTCTACTAAAAAATTCAAATACTTCCCAATATACTCTCTCTTTTTCTTTTAAAACTGAAATTAATCTTGTAGGTGTTTTTCTCCAAGAAATGCACCAATATCCTCCATCTACAGGGTCAATTATTCCCTGTATACATTTTTCTACTAAAAAATAATTCTTCGGATTAACATTCTGCTCCGACAAGAACTTCTGCACTACATCTTTCCAATCGAATCCTAAATCCATCATTTTTAAAAATCTCCTTTATAAAATTATAATCATCCATCGTTCCAAAATATTCTATCCTATTATCCTTTTTTCTTAAAAGGCTAATAAAATGATTCTGACAACTTACTTTTAAAACTTTGATAAATTCTTCGTAGGATAAGCGTTGGTGGTAGTAATTGTAAACTTTGCAATATACTAAAATCCCTTCGTGGTATAAATCTTGAAGTTCGCAGTCTTTAAATCTCTTTATCCATCTCCGACTTACTCTTTTGATATAAGGATAATAAAACCAGAAATCCCTCCACACTTTCTATCTCCTTTCTTTTCTTATTTTTTCTTAATCTCAAATTCTATCTCGCTTGACTTAACTATTACTTTTTTAATTTCACCTCCTTTCTCTTTTTCTTTCATTCTCCACCATCTTAATAAACCAAATTCGTCTGGAAAAGACAAAATATCTGATACTGGTCTCGGAAATTCAAAGTCTACATACTGATTAACTAACTTGTGCCACGATATATTTTTTGGAAATTTCTCCTCAATTTGTTTGAAATCACTAAATTTTTCTCTGAATGCTAAACACCGGTATAATTCTCTTTCTGAAATTCCTACATCTTTTGAGAGTTGCTTGATGACATTGTTTTTAGCGTCTTTTAATGAGCCATACTTTTCTATATATTCCCTTGCCATAAAAATAGTATTGCCTACTTCCCACTTAAGCCTGATTGTCTCTATTTGTCTAATGTAGAGAATCTCCGTGATAGAAGCCTTAATATCCTCAACAATACCTTGATACCAAGCTTCCTCTATAAATGGTGGTCTTAATTCTGCTAATTCTTTAGTGGCTTTTTTGGAATGCATTTCACTCTCTACTTTTCTATCTCTAAAAATCTATCTCTAAAAATATCGCACCTTGAATATATCATATTGGATTTTTTTGTCAAGACTTTTTTGCTAAGAATTTATTTCTAAAAAACTTGACAATCTAATAAATTTAGTTTATAATATTAGGTTTAAGTTCTTCTATTTTTACCTTTACCAAACCTTTCTTCAAATCCTCAATCTCACTAAACGCCCTTTTAGTTAAATCAATTATCCTGCCTAATCTTTTTGCCGGTCCTCTATCGTTTACTTTTACTATTACTGATTTGCCATTTCTTAAATTCGTTACTTTTAGATAAGTCCCAAACGAATAATACCAACTTGCACAGGTATATCCTTCTGGATTAAATACCTCTCCATTTGCTGTATACTTATTTAACTTCTCACCTCCACCATACCAACTTGCTATACCTTCCTCTGCATAACTGAAACCTACCGATACTACAAAAGCCAAAATCACTAATAGCAAGTAATTTATTTTATTTTTCTTCATTGCTCTACCTCCTCCTATCATCCTCATCTTCTCTTCTACCTCCTCCTCCTGTGCCCATAAGCCACAGATATAACATCACAATCAAAATAACCACTATTATAACAACACAAAATGATGCAGTTAACCTCACAAACAATAAAATTATAGCATATTTTAAATTCGTATTACTTTTATCCATCCAGAATTGAACTCCTAAAATAATACCTACAAACCCTAAACCAAATGCAATATCTAAAGCAGTCAATCTACCAAATGTTCCTCCCAATGCTAAAATTATAAGCGACAAAGTTTGAACTCCAAAAAGAAGTAATTTGCCGGGTGAGAAAATATCATATCCAAATTCATCAAGTAATTTCTTATTCAAATGCCAAATAGCAAATCCTTCTACAGTGAAAACTGCCAATACACTTATCAATATTGGAATTAACAATCCACTTTCTTGAGGTTCCCACGAATCAGACGATGAACTATATGTTGAATAATAGCCATGAACTGGGTAGCTCACCGAATAACTTTTATAACTTTTGGCAAAAGCAGACATACTTATTAACAACATTATCATTAACAATATTACTCTCCTCATCTTACTCACCTCCTGCTACTATCTTATTCCACTATCTCTTTTTTCTCTACTAATAATCCCTTCTTATTCATCTCTGTTCTCCTCTCAATTGCTTCATCTATCAAACGAACATAATATTCACCTCGCCAAGCATTATCTTCTATATTGTTCCTATTTAACATATCAACATCTAAAGCAACACACATTATATTTCCCACTAAACTATCCAAATCCTTAAATCTTATTACCACTTTTCTGCTCTTTTCATCTTTAACAATCCCCACATAAAACGGCATACCACCAACACCATTTCTATGATAAGTTAATTTCACTACTCTCATCTTTACCTCCCCTTTTAAATCTCCCAAGTAAAACCACAAATTCTGCATATCCAATTATGTGTCCTTGACCTATATTGTATTTTTGATGTATTATGACAAGCAGGACACTGGGAATCCTCAACAAATAAAGTCTCAGCCCATTTTTTTAGTTCCCCTATCTCCTGCTTTTCAATCAAACCTATCAATCTTTTATCTTTGCCTATCAAAACACCTAAAATAGGTACAAACAACTCCGGGTCCTTACATAGTCGCAAATCAAAATGTTTATATCTTCCTAAAGAAACAATAATAAACGCATAGTTCCTAATCCTCGGATTCTGCTCCAATATAGTTAGAATACTCATCTTTCACCTCCCTATGTTTCTATTACTTCTTTCTTTTTTTATTTCTTTCTCAACTATCATAAAATTTTCACACTCATCTATTGGAGATTTTATCTTATGTCCTACATCTCGTAATGTTTCCAAAACAGACATAATAAGCGCAGTGCTTGCATTTATATTGTCTGCAAGTCTGTTTAAATCTCTGGTTTCCCAAAATTCTCCTTCATCACACACTTCTTTTAAAAATCCAAGTTCCTCAATATAGTCTAAAATAAAAATCACCAAAAGATGGCATCTTAAAAAGTTTTCCGCATATTGTGTCTTTGTAAATGCTTCTCCTATCCAGTGAACTCCATCTTTACTTACAAGTCCAATATTCGTTGGCTCACATCCCGGTCCTGCCCACAAGTTTATTATATATCCCTTATACTTTCTTGCTTCCTCTTTTGTTTCATCAAGCAGTTCATATTGTATCTTTGCCCACCTATAACCCTTATCTGTTTTCTCTCGTTTGTCCTTCCTACTGTAATCTACTCTCCATAACTCATCTTCCACTTTTGCAAATCCCAATTCCTTAGCCTTATCTCTTACTTTTAAAAGTTTATCCTTTACTTCCTCTTCGTTTCCCTCAAATTCAAATCTAAAATAAATTGTCAATCCCATTTTCTACCTCCTCTCTCTCCCAAACTCATCTTCTAACTTCCTTACCACAACATACATAGGAAACAAAGTTTCCAACAACATTTCCATATCTTGGATATTTGATTCCTCACGATACTTTGGCTCAACCTTTCTCATCTGCTCTACTGCAATACTCAAAGCCTGTGAAATCAAATAACTTCCTCTTGCACTCTGCAATAACTGGAGTGCAATTTCCTTTTTCTTACTCTGTGATAACTTATCCCAATTCTTAGGTTTCATCTTTCACCTCCAAATCTCCCTCTTGTATAGAACCTCTTTTTGATATTCCACTTGTTCCATTTTTCACCTCCTGTATTTCTATGGAAATGTTATCTTCAGAATATTTAATATAATTGTTATAAATTTCCACCGCTTTTTCGGTGGAAATTTCTTGCAATTCTATTTCTGATTGAAAAATGTCCGCTTCTGGGCGTTTTTCAAGCAACGCCCAGTCTTGCCGAGAATACTTCATTTGGGCAGTCACCTTTTTGTTCACATTTTTGGGCACAAAAATCAAAGTTTCACGGAAGTCCCACTGACATCCGTGTCCATACGGAAAATTTGTCAGTCTGACTATGATACTACCTGAGGGGGTTTCATAATTCAACACTTCTGAGTAACTATAATGTTTCGCCCCCCATTTGTAACTCTCATATAAATAAAAAATTTTATAGTTTGAATTTTTTATGATTTTCTCTATTTCCATGTTCTCACCTCCTCTTCTTCTTTGTTCTATTGTTTTTTTATTTATTTTTTTCATCTTTCACCTCCCTTTCAACACCCACAATACCAACCAAAACCATCCCAGTCCTTTCTCTGTGGTTTAAACCAAGTCCCACATTCCCAACACTGCACATATCCCTCTTTCACATAGTCAATCTTTTTGTCGTATTTTTTGACTATATCAATAGTTTTCTGTAAATTCTCATCTGAATACTCAATCTCCCACCTTTCCTCCTCACCATTCCATCTGAAACCTACTTTTTTCAACTCCTCTTTCACTGGATATGTTTCACCACACACCTCTATGATATTTCTCCTTTTTGGTGAATAGAATATTTTCAACGAATGTCCGGCTATAAAATTTACGCTTGAATACACTTGGTCTGTATCCAAAATATATATCTCCTCTTCTATCGCCTGCTTTCTTTTTCTTTCTTTTTCCTCTTCCTTTTTTCTTCTTTCTTCCTCTTCAATTTCAATATCCCTTTCAATATTCTTCACAATCTCTTGAAATTCAACATCTGAAAGCGTGAACTTCATAGTCTTAACTTCAAGACCATACATATCTACATATCCTTCTTCTTTTTTTACACCTGTCTCCAACAACTTCTGAAGCAATCTTTTCTGCCAATCCTCTATTCTTTTCACATCCTTCAAAAAATACCAAATCGCTTCTGTTTGTTCACTCTCACACATAGAAAACGAGAACTTGTCAAGCAATATTGGTATATCATATGTATTGACTTCCTGCCGGTAGACAATCACAATTTCACCTGACAGATGTTTCTCGTAGTATTCTTTCACTTTTTCTTCGTTAATCTTCATCAGTTTTTCATATATACCGTCAGGCAAAACAAAGGTTACACTCATTCTTCCGCCCGTAAAGAATTTTGAAACTTCACCCATATTGTAAAAATATATAGCATTCTTGGTTATTTGCAAATTGTGTGTGCAAAAACTGTCATTCACAACTGTATCTCCTACCCTTATCCTGATTTTGAAGTTTGCGTGCGGAGGAATAGCACTACAGTTTTTTATCTTGGCATATTCTATTTCTATATCATATACCTTTCCATCTTTTTCTTTCTGAAACTGTATTTTTTCCATCTTTCCACCTCCTTTTTGTTCATCTTCATCCTCCTTTTTATTTTAATTTGCCTCTCTTTCCATCTCCAATATAAATATACCATATTTTTTCTCCTTTGTCAAGGTAAATTTTTTTGGATAATTAAAAAGCAAAAAGTCAGTTACCTATATAGGAATACTGACACAAGTGTCAATTTTCCTCTAATTATTTGCCCCTAACTGTAATCCAGACCTTATTTCCGAATTGAATTATTCCACAGGCAAGCTCTTTTGATTCAAGTAGAACTTTACAAAAATTTAAGCAAGAAAGCCCACGACTTCAGTCGTGGGATGAATTGCTTTTGACAAATTTCCTTTTTTAAGGTATGATAATAAATATGGAAAAAACCCTTAAATACAGAATATATCCGACAAGTAAACAACGAAGACTTTTGCAGGAACAGTTGAATGAGTGCCGTTGGCTTTATAACCATCTTCTTGAGCAAAGAAGAAATGCTTGGGAACAGGATAAAAAATCCATTGGTTATTTTGCTCAATGTAAATCGCTTGTTGCTTTGAAAAAAGAAAGACCGTCTCTTAACAATGTCTATTCTCAAGTCCTTCAAGATGTTGCAGACAGAGTTGATAAGGCATTCCAGAATTTCTTTCGTAGAGTTAAAGCAGGTGAGAAAAAAGTTGGTTATCCAAGATTTAAAGGATTTGACCGCTATGATAGCCTGACTTATAAACAGGCTGGATTTGGTTGGGAAGTTAAAGATAACCGTCTTAATCTTTCTAAAATTGGCTCTATTAAAATTAAAATCCATAGACCTATTATTGGAACTCTTAAAACTTGCACTATTAGAAGGCAGTCTGGTAAATGGTATGCTTGTTTTTCTGTTGAATATCAAAATAATCCTTTGCCCAAATCTGATGAAGCAGTTGGAATAGATGTTGGATTGGAAAGTTTTGCTACTTTGTCTACTGGCGAAAAAGTTGGCAATCCTTGCTTTTTCAAAACAGACCAGAAGGCTCTTGCAAAGGCTCAAAGAAAATTGTCTAAACAAGAGAAAGGTTCTCTTGAAAGAAAAAAAGCCAAAAAGGTAGTTGCTCATATTTACGAAAGAATATCTAACAGGCGTCATAATTTTATTCATCAGGAAGCCAGAAAAATTGTTAATCGCTTTGGCATAATTTGTATTGAAAAACTTAATGTTAAAGGTATGATGCATAATCATACAAAAATCTTTGGTAATAAACTTAATAGAGGCATTGTGAATGTTGCTTGGGGTCAATTTGCTAACGTATTGTCGCACAAAGCGGAAGAGGCTGGTCGGCAATTTGTAGCAATAGACCCAAAGGGAACAAGTCAGATATGTAGTCAATGTGGTTCTGTTGTTGAAAAAGAACTGTCTGACCGTTGGCACGATTGTCCTGTTTGTAATGCTCATCTGCATCGTGATTATAATGCTTCTTTGAACATTTTGAGACTGGGACTACAGTCTCTGGGGTTTACCCCAAGAAGCCTACGACTTTAGTCGTAGGAGTAGTCACCTCTTTATTATATCTCTCAACACATTTCACTTCATAAATCTTCCTAAATTCGTTTATCTTATTTAAAACATCTTTTGTCATTTACTGGCAAAATTTTTATTTGCCTTATCCTTATAATTTGTTTCAAAATCTTGTATGTCTTCTTCTGATATTGCAGTTGTCATCCAAAATACATCTCTATCCAATACAAATACCTCATATCCCAAAAACTCATCAAAAGGACCTCTCAAAATTTTGTAGTTTATCAAAGCACCTTTATCTAAAATCTCATTCTTAAAATCTTTATAATTCATCCAAATCTCTTTCATTCTTCGCTCCTTTTCATATTATCTCTATTATAACCCATAACCTCCCTACCTGAGACTCAAAATCTACAAGTAACACATCCACAACTCTTTCATAAACTCTTATATTCCATTTAGCCCCTGTATACAAATGCAAAGGTGGTTTATTCTCCATCGTGTTAAAATATATCACAGGACTTCCAATTTCTGCATACAAATGTAAAGCAAATCTATCTAATCCTTTTGGTATCTTCACTACAGCTTTTGGAGCATCAAAAAACCCTGACATAGCAACCGGATTAAAACAAGGAAAGTCTGAAATCTTTCGCAAACCCGGATACTTATCTATATCAAGCCAAATCAAAGTTTCATACTCTGAATCAGATGGAATTTTTATACCACCATTTATAGTTACAAATTTCCCTTTATTAAAGTATCTCGGCATAGCTTCAAATTCTCAAAATATTATAAATTACTTCAGCATCACTCTCTGCTAATACATTTATAACATCTATAATTCTACTTAAGCACTTTTCCGAATATCTCATACCAGCAGTCAACATTAATTGGTTGGAACCACCATTTATCGTCAGATTTACATCTCCTGACTTAACAAATATATCTATAAAGAAACTCTCAACACCAGACGGTATTTCTATATCTACATCGTGATTTGCAGTTATAGTTAACCTTTCAGAAGCAATAACTGGGTCATAAAATGGCTCATCTGAAATCCTTGTCAGCCCCTCAATAGAATAATATACATTCGTTGCAATTGTCTGACCTGGCTCAAGTGTTTGACCTGATACTACTAACCTCTTATCTGAATCGTTTCTATATGTTGGCATATTCCACCTCCCAATAATTTACCTACGATTTCAATCGTAGCATTTCCTTAAAATACTTTAAACACATCAATATCACCCAATAAAACTTTACCATCTTTTTCTATATAACTTTGACATTTCCATATTCCTCTCTGCATAATTTCAGTAGGACTAACATAACACCTTAACTGAGTAGGCTTCTTATCCGAAACCATACCATTCCATTGTAATTTAGAACCATCTGGCTTTTCTACTAACAGTTTCAAAACAGAACTTTCTCTTAAATCTATACCTGTCTCTACTATTAACAAAAATCCAAAATCTCTGGAATATAACCTCGAAATTCTTGATACATCAATTACTATCATAACAAATTCTCCTCTACTGGAATAATAATTCTTTCTCCAAATGCTTTCCAATTCCCAAAATCTACAAAAGACTGTATTTGCCATATTCCAGACATATCAATATCACCTTCTCGCACATAATAGACTAATCTGCTACCTCTAATCTCATCAGCTAACCAAATTCTTGAAACACCTGCAGGGTCTACAGCGTATATCCCTGCTCTTCTACTACTTACTAAATTCTCACCTGTCTCTAAAACAAATTTTACCCCTTTTACTCCAACAAACAAATTCTTGTCCCAGATTACTTCTGAAATAACGCCTGATTTTACTTCTTCCCTATAAACTATTAGACAATACGAAACTGCATTCAAACTTAAAATTAAATTTCCTTCATACATTTTATTACTATTATCTAACTAACGACATTAATTCTAATTCCTTTTCTATTAAACTTTTCAACCGCAATACTTTAAGTGCAAATAATCTTCCTAATACAATATCTATTTCTAACAATCCCTGATACATAATTTCTTCCTTATGCAAGCTCTCTAAATTAAAAGTAGATACAACCTGACCTACATAAGTATATTCCTGCTTGTATAAACTCTCTAAATTAAAAGTAGATACAACCTGACCTGTATAAATACCTATAAATCTACATAAACTCTCTAAATTAAAAGTAGATACAACCTGACCTACATAAGTATATTCCTGCTTGTATAAACTCTCTAAATTAAAAGTAGATACAACCTGACCTACATAAGTATATTCCTGCTTGTATAAACTCTCTAAATTAAAAGTAGATACAACCTGACCTGTATAAATACCTATAAATCTACATAAACTCTCTAAATTTAAATCAAGGCTTATCTCACCAACATAAGTAAAATCAAATATTACTACTACTTCTCCACCATAAACTGCTGTTCCATACGAAAAATCTCCGTGCACTAAACCCTCCTGTATTTACTAACTTCTACTTTTTTAACTTTTTATCTACTAACTTCTACTTTTTTAACTTTTCTTCTTTAGCTTCAGAATTTGGCAATATTTGTTGACGATTCAACCCTTCTGCAATTTGCCGTTTAATTTCTAAAATTTTATTGTTTAAAATTTCTACTTCTACCATCAGCCTGCCATATTCTGCGTATAAGTCTTTTAAATCAGCCATTACTTTCCTCCTTTGTTTTTTCCTCTGTAATTATAATTTCTTTCCCTATAAGTGGAGATTTTTTTTCTAATTCTGCTATCCGTGTATCAATACTTTCTTTTAACTTCTCATATGCTTTATTAATTGCTTCTTCATCTGTTGTTGTCTCTTGATACGAAACTAAAGTGTCCATATAAAAAGTTCTGCTATTATTACACGTAACATTAAACCCAACTACCCAGCCTGTCGGTTCATCTGGAGGGTAAGGTTCAAATCTTACTACAATTATTCTTGCCATATTACCTCCTTTATTTATAATTTACCATGTTGATAGAGCAGACCTCTTCCACCCATCTGAAGTTTTAACATATAAATAATCATTATCCCACGCTATATCTCCTATCTCCCCAGCACCATCTGATGTTCCTGTCGGAGTATAACTTGTTTCTAATCTAAACTGATTATACCCAGTAACTCCCTGAATATGAAGCGTAGAAGTAGGATATGGTGTTCTGATACCAACATTGCCAGTGGAAACCATATTAGCACCCGTGCTTAAATATGTTCCAAAAATTAATCCTCCAATGTTTAAAAAGTTTGAAGTAGTTGGATATGGTGTCCAAGCATTGTAGCCAATCAAGATGTTGTAAGAACCACTGGTTGGAGAATAGTTTGAATCATAACCTGCTTGATAGCCCAAAATGATATTTCCTGTTCCACTGCTTATTTGATATCCAGAATAAGCACCGACGAAAACATTCTGACTTCCAATAAAATTACCCTCAGAACCATAACCCGAATAAGCCCCAACAAAAACATTATATCTATCAGCTGAAGTATCTATATTATAGCCCGTGTAATAACCTACTGCTGTTCCATAACTTACTCCCTTAGAATAATACCCCACTGCTACGCCATAGTTGTAACCAGAAGCACCCCACCCTACTGCTACGCCGCTACTATAACCAGCAGTACCATACCCTAACGCTACGCCGCCATAATAGCCAGCGGAACTATACCCCACTGCTACGCCATAGTTGAAGGCAGAGGCAAGATACCCTATTGCTACGCCGTAGGTATAACCAAAAGCGCTATACCCTAACGCTGCGCCGTGGTCGTAACCAGAGGCGCTAACCCCAACTACTACTCCGTAGTTGTTACCAGTGGCACCATAACCAATTGCTACTCCATAATCGTTACCAGTGGCATTAGACCCAACCGCTACACCGTTGGTATAACCAACAGCGCCACGGCCTATTGCTACGCCGTAGGTATAACCAGAAGCGCTATATCCCACTGCTACACCGTTGTTGGCGCCAACGGCAAAACCTCCTACTGCTACGCCGTAATCACGACCAGAAGCACTATACCCTACTGCTGTGCCGTAGGTGTAGCCAACGGCATAATATCCTATTGCCACATTCAGATCACTACTTATTCCTGTTCCAATACCCGCAATCCAGTTTGTGCCATCAAAGATATACTCTCTAACTGATTGACTATAGATATAATCTATTGTAGTTGCTCCTTGATTGATTTGAAGACGATAACTGATATTATAAGCAGCATTGTTTCTGATGACAAATTTATCTCCAGCACGAGCATTTGTTGTGGATAAAGTAATAGTTCTGTTTGCCCCGTTCGGATTTAGATACTGATACATTTTGTCAGTACCAGGGGTTAGGGTTTTATTACCAGATAAACTTTCAACATTTATTCCAGCGGTTATTGAAATTTGAGCCCTTAAATTTCCTGAAACATCAAGTTTGTAAGCAGGACTTGTTGTTCCGATACCAACATTGCCAGCAAAATTTGCCCCTCCATCTCCAGCATCAAGGGTGTTATTATATGTAACTACTTTATTGTTCGCATAGATTGTAAAAGCTATATCTCCTATCCCGTGTCCTGATTGTTGGGAATTTAAGACGCCAAAAATCGGGTCGCCTGTTCCAGCCACTATCCCACCTATACCAAGTCCCTTAAAATATCCTCCCAAAGTAGAAGCACCAGAAGGAGAAGGCACTTGGGCTGAAATCCCATAATACAAACCAGTAGCAGAATTATAAATTCCAAAATATGGATTTCCGCCAGTATTTACCCACCTAACATTTCCCGTGATATTAGTAGCACCAAGTTGAAAAGGCGCTCCTGGACTTGTTGTTAAAATGCCAACTCTATGATTTACACTATCTACAAAAAAAGTATTAGTATCTACGGTTAGATTGTGAGCGCCCAAATCAACATCTTGTGTTGCTCCTGTATATGGAACATATATTTGTCCTATATCATCTATCATCTTCTTGGTAGGAGCAAGAATTATTCTATATGTCTTACCTGTAGTATTATGATTTTTAGCAGTAGTCCCTTCCTGTGCTCGTGTAATCGTATAAGTTATATTACCACCTGAACTTTGAGCATTAGTTACTCTGACTATCTCTACATCTGGGTCTTCAGCAGGATTCTTATAATCTGTATAGTTATAAATTACAACATTAAAAGCACCATCTATATTCGGGTCAGGAAATTTACTTGCATCACTATCAGATACAGTCAAAGATGTATCAGTGTCTGAAATACCTGATATTAAAACTCCATAAGCAAAGTTTCTAACTGGGTCTAATGACATTATTTCACCCCCATCACTTTAACAAAACTCTTTAATTTCATCTTCTTCATAGTCAATTAGCGACATTAACTCTAATCTCTCTTTCGTCAAACTTTCTAAATATATCACTTCATATATTTCTGCACCATATAAACTTACAGGATAAAAACATCCTAAAGTTAAACCTTCATATTGCATAGTGAAACAATCCATTTACAAAACGAGAATACTAAACATATTTCCTTTTTCTCAAGGAGAGACAAGAAAAACTTGCCTCTCCAGTTCCTTATCCCTTACGAAATTCTAATCTTAGGAGTAATCTTTATACTGCTACCATCTGTTACGTTGTAAGGTCCATTTGCAAATTGCTCAACAGCAAGCAAAAGCCCATCCGTAGAAGTACAAATAAAATACCCATATACATTACCCCAGTTTCCACCTGACGCAGTAAACGTAACTTCTGAGTAAGTTGCAGTATCACCTGAAATTGTCCAACTTCCCCTGGTAAGGTTTATACGAGAATATCCATTACCTGATGGCTCAGTTAAATCACTAAGTGTAGCAGTTTCACCAGGCTCAGAAGTCGGTGCAGTATAAAGCCCTATTTTTAAAGTTGTATCTGGAGAACGACTACCAAATAATACATTCGCAGTCCAGTTCTCACCTAAATCAGTCCATACTGGCATATTAAACCTCCTTTAATTTTTAAAATAACTCTACATGTCAAGTGAACAATCTAAAACTACAAGTGGTAGTTTTCTATACATCATCTCTCCTCCTTCAATCCTCTTCACTAATCCGCTAACACTATAGACTTTACTGCTGAACCATCATAAATCCTAACTGCAGATGCCTCAGGGTCATCTGTATCTACCAAAGGAACAGCATAAATACTTGTTCCTTTGCAAGTTCTCAATTTATTTCCTGCCAAGACCTCACTCCTTCCTAATCTAACTACTGACCCTCCTTTAGCAATCCTAAATATCTCTGCCCACTTCTCTCTATAACACTGAACTTCGTGAAATCTAAATTTTACAAATTGCTGTCTGTCTCCTTCATAACTGTAAGAATAACCATACTGGCGATGTCTTATTCCAGTAACATTATCCCAACCAGTAGTCAAGTTCCTTTCATAAGTTCTCCAACCCCAATAATTAGAACCAAAACCCGGCTCGTTTTTAGCCCACTCATCAATCGATATCCAATTACCCGAAATTCTTAAATATATTGTAAAAACCATATAAGATTCTTTATAATTACCACCATAAGTGCCCTGCGTAGAATAAACATATACTCTATAAATCTTTTTAGGCTTTGTCCAAACAGCATCAAAAGTCAAACTACCTTCTGCATAACCATCTCCACCGTGGCGAATAGTCTCTTGATAATAAGTATCTACATTACCATCATAAATATTCTCAATACTTCCTGCAGTATCATAAAGATAACCAGAGTTTATCACCCGAGTTGTAGTCTTTGTTACATAACTTTTAGGAACTAAATTTATGTATTCCATTACACCACCCCTTTATATATCAGTTCTTATCCATATCCGACCTGTTGTCGGACTGGTAGGGTCAGAAGTCCTATTTTCTATTACAATCCCACCAGCAAACGTTTTCAATCCTAAAATAGTCTGGTCACCTGTTAACATAACTGCACCTGAAACAGGTGGCGTAAACCCTCTAACATCTTTTATATCCTCTTCAGTAATCTCAGTCATACCAACAGTCAAAGTTATTTCTGCCAAAACTATCTTTCCATCATAAGATGGCGGAGCAGGCGGACTTCCTTCTGTTCCTGTTTTTATCTTAACTGTTCCATCCGTATCAACATAAACTAAATCAATTCTTGGATTACTACTTGGAGCTGTAATCGTAGAAGTCAACTGTTCATATACATCAAAATTCTGCAATCCATAACTAACTCTACCTGCTCTTACTCTAACTTTCATAGAAGCTGGAACAGTAGGCTCTACTTTCAAAAATAAATCCCAAACATTAGGATTACTTCTTTCTGAATAATCAAAACCAGTCAATGTCGAACCACTAAATACACAACGACCTACAATCAAATCTCCATCTTGTATATCTGTCTCTGCAACTGCAAGAATATCCATATAGTTATTTGCATTTTCCGCATAAGACCATCTTAAAATTACATAGGGCGTTGAAGTTGAAACATCTACTGCTACTGTATCTCTCGTTCTTATTCTCGCTTGAATTACATCCTCTACACCAGAAATATCTGAATACTTTCCTATCTCACAAAGAAGCGGGGATAAGTTTACTTGTGTATTTGAGACTTTCTCAAGATATCCTCCTGAGTAAATACCTCTTGGTGTTATTACACTATGCCTACGGTTAAAAACATAAGCATCCGCAGGGTCAAAATACTGTATACTTACAATCTGATTTCCTACATTTACATTACCCATCTTTTAACCTCCTTTTATGACTTAGGCAATACATCTACTACTATTCTAAAAGCAACTCCATCTACTTTGTCTACATCAGGAAATGTAGAGGCAATTTGCAAAGTATCGTTATCAAAACATAACCCTAACTCTGATAAACCATCTTGAACTAAATTCTGTGGAACGACAAATTCAAAACTAACTTTCTCTCCTGTTTTCTTTACACTATCTATCGTTCCCTCAAAAACTATGTTTTCTAAATCAAATCCAGGGTCTCCAGGTGATTTATTCTTATTCCCTATACCTAATCTCCACTTACTTATCGCACTTATAAATGCATCATATCTCCAATCTAATCTCTTTCCATCATCTAAATTCCAAGCACTTGTTTCAGTCATATCTAAATACAATCGTATAAACTCCCATACTGACATAGTTTTTGTCTTTATCTCTCCTAGAACTTCCATTACTTCAGAATTTTCTTTACATCTCGGATTCATATAAGTCTGATATTCATAGACAACATTAACTGGTCTGACTTTCTCAATCGTATTACTAAAGATTCTCATCATTCCACTTCTAAACAGATACTTATTTGGAACAACTCCATACGCCTTATTTAACACTATCTCGTTTACAAGAAACGGTGCTTTAAAATACTTTCTTGGCGGGGTAAAATCTGAACTCCACAATACTTTACCTTTTACTATCCTAAATGCATCTATACAACCCTTATAATACGGAGCAGTCCCTATACCTCTTGCTCCTAAAGCAAAATCAGCATCTATCAAAGGCAAATCTTTATTTTCTGAAGTCTCTACCTCTGTCCAAGAAACTTCTGAACCATCAATAAACAATCTTAACTTCCCAGCATATTCTCTACTTATACAAAAATGGTATCTTCTATTTGCTACAATACTCACTTGCTTTTCATAGTTGCAGACTAAACTACCATTACTTTTCATAATAAATCCAACTGTTCCATTAGCCAAAACATATATATACCAAAAGTTGTTGCTGTTTTTATACTGACCACAAATATCATATTCAGCGTTTCTATCAGAAAACCATCCATACCAATCTATAGAAAATGCTCCTAAACCAAAATGAAAATCTTCCGACTTCTCTATCTTTACATAGTCATTTATTCCATCAAACTTTAATGCTGGAAGCTTAGTCGTATCTATAACCATCTCACCATTGAAAACTAAACTATGTCTTCCGGCTAAATCTAAAACATCGTCAACAGTCCTCCCTCCTGCCTGAAGCAGTAGAACCTCTAAACCAGTAAGCCTAAACTCATATGGAGCATATTTTTCAACATCCTTTTCTCTATAATCCAGCAGCACAAAAGTCTTATAATCTTCTGTATACTTCTCAAAAATGTTTATATATGTCCCCAAAACAACTGAAATTGCTTTTAAACTTGCATAACTTCCCTTAATCTTATACCAACCTACTGCATTATTTACCTGAAACCTCAAATCTCCTAATGATGTTTCTTCAGACTGCTCTACTTCCAGTCCTATCAGATTAGCAAGATGTGGTATCAACTGCGGACCTATTCTCCATACATCCTGAAACAGAGCCAAATCGCTTATTCTTGCAAGCCAAGTTCCTACCTCAAGATTACACACATCAATAAATTCTTTTAATGTTATGTCTCCAGGCATTATAACACCTCTGACAACAACGGATGAAACTTATCTGGAATCAGTTGCATCAAATCTATATATATACAATATTCTACTGTTACTTCATCAACCCAATCTACAATCATTTCCAAGTCTAATTCCCTAAACAGCATTTTCTCTCCACCTGATGCCCATTCACATTCTATTTCCCAAGACTCTCTTAATACAGAATCAAGATGCCATTCTTGGTCTAAATTAAATCCTTGATTTAAATATATCTTGTCAAACTGCCAAATTTTCCTAATTTTACAAAGATAACTACTTTCTAAAGTAGCCTTTATTTCAAACCCTCGTAAACCTCCTATATTTCCACTATAACTGGCACCACCGTATGAACGATTTCCAAACATTTATAATTCTCCCTTACTTTTATACTACTATCCTTTCATTTTACTATTGCCTCTATCTCCTCATCAGTTAAACCTAAACTTTTTAATTTTGCAACTGCGGATTGCTTGAGTAATTTTCTTTGCCTTTCTTCTTCCGTCTCTACTATCGGCGGTTTATAAACCTCAATTTGGTCTAATTCTTCTTTGCTTGCTACCTCATAGTAAGTATATCCTTCTTTTAGCGGATGTTTTCCTTTTGGTAGTTCTACTTTTGCTATGATGTTTCCATCTTTATCCTTAAAATATCCGTATCCTGTTTTGACTTCAAAATCCATATTTACCTCCTTAACTCCATAATGGTATCCAATAAATAGTGGCTGAGCCAGCCGAAATAGTAACTTTCCAATATTCATTCTTTGGAGTAGGAAAAAATATATATAATGTTGGTGCAGGAGATGTAGCCGCAGAATAGGCGTCTGCTCTTATTGTAGTTGGGGGATTACCACCATCACAGTATCCTGTTACCCTATCTCCTCCACCACTCCCATTATTTATGGCACAAACAAATCCATCCGCTGTTGCCTGGTAGACTGTTCCAGCAGATTTAGAAACCCAAGCACCTAATTTTGGAGCTAAACTACTCTTTTTTACCTTCTTCTTCGCATAACTCGCTTCGCTATCTTCTATTAAAACTATATCATTATCAGAAAGAGTAGTTTTTTCGGTTAAAGCATTGATTTCACCTGTTCCTGCTCTCTGGAAGAAGTCAGAAGCATCTTTGTTATCTACTTTATCTACATTAAATTGTGCTGATATATCTGTCCAAGATGAGCCATTATCCCAATATAATTTCTTTGTGTCAGTTGCCCAGTAAAATCTATCCTTTTTATAAATCGTAGGTTTATTTGCATCGAGACCAGACAGGACTTTGGTTTCTATATCCTCTACCATCTTCTTGGTAGGAGCAAGAATTATTCTATATGTCTTTCCTGAAGTATTATGATTTTTAGCAATCGTTCCTTCTTGTCCTCTCTGAATCGTATAAGTCGTATTTCCACCTGAACTTTGAGCATTAGTCACCCTTACAATTTCTACATTCGGGTCTTCAGCCGGGTCGAAATAATCTGTATAGTTGTAAACTACAACATTAAAGGCACCATCTGTACTCGGATTAGGAAATTTACTTGCATCACTATCGGATATAACTAAAAATGTATCTGTATCTGAGATACCTAGCACTAAAGTACCATATGCAAAATTTCTAACTGGGTCTAAAGCCATTTTTCACCTCCAACTATTTTAACTTTACTCTAACTTTTGCAGTCATCGTATCCCCATCAAGAATCAATCTCTCAACTGACAAAGGCATATATCCAATCAAGTATCCTGTATTGTCAGAAGTAGTTGCTAAAAATAACAGATTTATCGGTCCTATATCCCCACCTGAAGCCGTAAAATATACTTCAGCACTTACTACCCTATAATCTCCTTCGTGCATTTCAAGAGTCGGAAATCCTACATTATTCCTTGCTAAAGGCTGTGGCGAATATCCATTACCTGAAGGCTCATTCTGAATCGTTGTTAAAGTATCTGTATCTTCCAATACATCCCTTGCAAGACGAGCATAAAAAGTATTAGTTATTGAAGCATTTCTAAAAAAGACATCAAGCATTAACATCTCTCCTTGGTCAACTAAAGCATTTCTTCCTTCTTCTTGCCATCGCAAGTTTCCATTCTTATCAAAACATTTTAATTCCCAAATCGCTTCATAAAATTTATGCTTACCCATCCTCTACCTCCTAACTTGAGAAACTTACGCTTTTTACCTCTACTCCATACAACTTACAAATCTGATTAAAATTTACTACTATATCTCTTTCTGCATCCTGCCTATATAAAACATAAACTGTCTCTGACGGCGCTGGACTTATACTAACTGATATATCACCTAAACTATAGTCAACTGTTCCTGAAACTGTATAAGTGCTTCCACTTACTGCAACTATGTTTCCTTCTCCGTCATCTTCTCCTATCTGAACATCTCCAACAAATAACTGAATCGAGTTCTTCTCCACAGGCAAAGCAGTTAACTTCTCTACCCAATTACTTCCTTGCAAAACTAATTCTTTTCTCAATCTTAAATCCATATATACATAATCTACACCTTCTACTTGCTCTATCTCTGCAATAATATCTGAATACCTTTTACTTATTCCTAATCTTGTAGTTAAACCTAATTGAAATAAACTCTCAATCAACTTTTCAACAGCACTCTGAACTAACGAAAGCGTATAGTTTTTCTTAACCCTCAAATCTAAAACTACATATACATCTAATATGTCTGCAGAAACGAATTCATACCTTACAGTTAGAATAGATTTTTGTCTTAAAAACTCTACTAATTCTTCCTCAAAATCTGTAGTTGGAGAACCCCATCCTTGCAATATCATAGCAATTCTAACCCAATTAAACATATTGTAATTAGGCGAACCTTCTTCTCTTTCACCCCATACACTTGCTGTAGCAACACCAGGATAACTCTCTACCAAAGCACTAAAGTCATCCTTCGTAACTGCTCTATCTCCTGTTCTAAATACTCGTGGTGCATTATACTTTATCTCTTCTATACTCTCTTCGTCATCACCACCTACTACGGGATTGTCATTTGTCACCTTAACTTCAACTGGACTTCCAGCTTCATCAAATATAACAGAACTTACCTTTGTTATCATATTTGTTCCATAAACATTTCCATTCACACCAACAGTCTTAACAAACCTTATTAAAATCATTGAACCACTCTGCGGTATAGCACCTCTTGAACCATTTCCAAATCTAATTAACAAAGTTCCATCATACTGAAGCACAACTGTATAGTGCCTATCAGTAGGCTCTGACAATATAAAACTATCTACCTGTTCCCATAATATACCATCTACATATACCCAAAGACTCTTATCCTCTACATCAACTTCATCAATTACATATTCTTGATACTCTTGCCCTGAACCCGTCATAGTCCTTTCTACTAACTCACCTTGAACTACTTCCACATCCATACTGGTCTGACCTTTTAATAGAACCACATCTTTTATAGTCAAATACTTCGTTCCATCTGCTGTTTCCACTACCGTATAACGAGGAATATAAATATTCTTGCTATGCGCAGTATCAAGATAAAATCTTACATAACCTTTTGCTGATACCTTTCTTCTTGGTTTGTAATTTATTAACTTAACTAAACTTAAAACAGAAGACTTTAACTTTGCTGTATCAAGATAGCACTCTTCTGCTCTCCTTTCCAGATAGTATAAAACCATCTCACCTACATAGGCAAATAATTCAATCAACATCTGCCCAGTAGATGATTCATACATATCTTTCCAAGTTTCTTTCTTCCTTAATCTTTCCTGCAGTCTTTTTACCAATGTCTCAAAATTGTAATCTATAAACAAATAATTCTCTGGCATATCATCCTCCAATTCTCTTTGTATACTCTAAAATCTCCTCATTCCCTTTTACTACAAACTGTATAGTCATATCCAAATAGTTTCTATCTGGATTCGGAGCAAATTTTATTCCTACAACAGTTACTCTCGGGTCCCAAGTCTCTATTACTCTTTTAACTTCATCTGAAACAAATGTTGCCAATCTCTCATCCATCGGCTCAAATAATAAGTCCTTCAATCTACTTGCAAATTGAGGAAGCATTACTCTTTCTCCCGGATGCGTCCCAAGTATATTATCTATACTCGTATACACAGCCTCTATATTCTTAACAATCTTTAAATCACCTTTTGCATCCTTAATAAACTGGTGATGTATATCTGACCAAATTACCTTTTCCATATCACTCTATATATATCTTTCTATCAGGTGGTGTTAACCTTGCTCCACAACCTGCTACCGCCTGCTCAGTTAATATTAACTTTCCATTACAATAACTTTTTACTGTCACTGCTGAAATACTCGTCACCCCATGCTCCGGATGGGCACAACTGTGCATTGCTTCCTCAACAGCAACCTCTATTCCATTCACCTTAAACCTACCATCCTGATTATGACTTATAACTGTTCCGCCGTGGTCTGAACTATCCCCTAATAAAGCAATCCTTTTACCAGACATTTCTCTTACCTCCTTTTTCTCTTACAATCATACCGGGTTAATATTTACCGTTGCCCCTGAAATTGTTACATTCCCATCACCATCTATAACAACATAAGCATTACTCGGATGCGTCAATTTAACTACTTTATCTTTGTCATCTATTTCAAAAACTATTCCTGAACTCAATTTAAAAACTCTCTTACTTGGATAATTTCCTACTCTTTCTTGAGGCATATCTTTTCCTGAAACAGCTTCAGCAAAATAAACAGGTTGATACATATCTCCGTTTTCAAAGAAAACAAATACATAAGACCCTACATCTGGAACACAGAACGAACCTTTATCACTTCCTGCTCCTGTAAATAAAGGCATAGCAGGAACAGCCCACGGAAGTATATTAGCATCAATTCCTACAAAAAACGGATAAATCTCCACTTTTATTCTACCTAATTTCTGTGGGTCATTATTATCTAAAACTTTGCCCCTAAAAATTCCAACTATTTCACCCATATTAATAACCTTTCTTCTTTCCCGCTTTCAACAAAGTTGTTGGCATAGTCGTATCTATACCATTTCTGGTCAGCAACAATCTCATTCTATGTGAACTCGTTAAAGAATGCACTACTCTTTCTACCATCCATAACCCCGCATACTGAAATACATACGGGTCTCCTGTATACATTGCATCTGGAATCAATACATCTACTAAATCTCCCGGTGCTACATTTATATCCCCAGGAACTAAAATCCACATTTTTAATAAATTCATTAACCTTTTAGACAATTTTGATTTCATCTGCACTTTATAGTCAAAAATAGAACTCCTGCCTAAAAATATCTGCCTACTTACTTCCTCTGCATCTGCCTCGATTAAAAAGTAATCTGTCAAACTCATAAAATCTGACAAATCTACTTTATCAGTTATATAAGCTCTATTATCCCAATCAAAGTATTCATACTTTTGAATTTTTACTCCAAAAGAACTTAATACTCCAAAACTATCTACTATTTGAAAATCAAACATAGGCTCTCTATCTTCAAATCCTACATCGTTCATTATATATTTCTTTTTTACTGAAGCATTTATTAACTCTTTTAAAGCCCTAAACACAAAAACATTCTTGTGATTTACCCTTTTTACAAAACATCTAAAATCGTGTTCTCCTACTCTACCACTTAATCTTTGTCGCAAATCTTTTAAAAACTTAGCATTAGTCTGCATTCCTTGAACAAGATTCATCGAATAATTCAAAGATGGACTAATATCAACAGAATCACAACCTATTTCTTTTGCTATCTTCTCTAATGTTTCACTAATTTTTCCTGAAAACCCTCTAACTAAATCTCTATCAAATAACATCTTGTTGTCTAACAATCCACTAATTTCAAAAATTGCTTGCATTCTTGACTGACTTTCAGGAAACTTTCTATACACCAAAAAGTTAAATGAATTGTCTAACTCCTCACTTATAGATTTACCTACTTCTACATACATCTTATTTACTGTCTTATCTGACGGTAAAGTATGCACAAATAAACCTGTTGGGTCGTAAATAGAAAACCTAAATAAAGGCAGAAACTTATTCATATCTTGAATTATAGTAAACTCCCTAATCATATCAAAAGACATCGGAATTGTTGTTCCTGCTAACTCGAATCTCAACAAATAATTACCAGCAAGCTCAATCATAAAATTTACCTAATTCTCCACTTCTTTCCAAACTCGTAAACATCTAAAATATTTGGTATTACTAAAAGTTGACCTACCTGTAAATCTGTCAAAGGATTAAATATGTCATTTACTAAACAAATTACCCACCAATACTTCACTGTTCCGTAAGCATAATAACTAATTAAATCTGGACGCATTAAATCATCTTGTCTAACTCTATAATATGCAGGCTCATATCTCATCCTAAACCTCGATAAATAATGATGCAAAAAATCTAATTCTTTCTTACCTTCTACCTCTTCTACTGCAAAAAATCTTGTCCTATCCATTATGTCGTCTTAGATACTTCTATTTTTCTTTTTCCACTAAATACATCTTCCAATTCTTCCTTCGCCAAAGTTGCATAAGTCTGAAATATTACATCTACTGAAGCACTTATAGGATATCCCTCTGTTGTAAATCTGTTAGCATAAGTCACATTTATCCTTTTCATTATCACACTATTAAAATACAAAAATGGTCTCGCTCCTAAACCTACTTGTATTTCTATATTCTCCCCACCAGCATAACCAAAAATTCCTCCTCTAATTATAGGATTCGGACCAGGTGGCCACAATACATTAGCAGGAATTGTTGATAGCATTCCTGCAGGACCAGACAAGTTTACTTTAGGACCTTGAGACGGCAAACCTAATTTCTTTAAACTCAAACAAGGAACCACTACCTCATTATAAGCATCTTCATCTGCTTCAAACCTTAACTTCATATTTATTTCAATAGGCTCTGTCCCCATCCAAACTCGTCTTGTTGTCCATCTTGTTATTAAAGTTCCTCCTACCATCTGTGCCATAGCCTGCCATTCTGGTCTCGGCTCATACTTCGAAGGTATAAACGACTGCCAATTAGTCTCTACCCTTAAACTTATCTCTTCCTGCAAAATCGCTATTAAATCAACTAAAGTAGGTCCACTACTACCTATATCTATTTTTCTTGCAAAAATTCTAACAAGATATTCTGGTGCTATTCTATCTAACATCCTCTTCGAAACAGTATTTCTAATTATCTGACCACCCCAAGCACTGCTACCTTTTGTCCTATGAATTCTTGGCACATTGTAAAGAACATTAAAGAATCTTGCAGGGTCTTTTTGTTGCATTATTTGAGCTACATCCAACCCAGACCCTATATTCCTTTGTGCTTCAGCAACATACTTATCCTTTCCTTTCTGAACATCACTTATCCTCTGCTGAAGGTTATTTACTAATCTTCTAATATTCTCTTCCATCAGAAATCTCCTTTATCTAAATCTTCTAAAAACGGGTCTCCTACATTACGAGTATCTGACACCCTTTCTTTACTTTCAGGAATTGTAACTGTCGTTTTCTTTTCATAGGCTTCAACTAACTTTTCTATTCCTTGTGATATTCTCTCATTTCCCTCTCTAACTTCTTCTACTAAACTTGTTTCAGGCACTGGGACTGGTTCTAATTTTCTCTCTTCTGGTGGCTTTAAGAATACTTCAGGTGTCGGCTTTCCAAACTCCTTATTAGCTTGTATTATAGCCTCTCTCAATGGCATACCTTGTGCATTTAACTCTAATGCTCTTGCAATCTCTGGTCTTGCTCCTGCTCGTTTCAACTCTGCTACTTGTCTTCTTACTGCCCGTCTTTTTGCCCACCTCTCTACTCCCGGCTGTATCCACTCCCACAACTTATCCCCTATAAACTTTCCAACAATCCATCCTGCTAATGCACTCAACGCAACTAAAACAACAGGTAAAATCACAGGTATAATAGATTTAATAAATGCTAAAATAGCTGGAATCATACCTTTTAACCAACCCATCAAACCTTGCAATATCCCACCAATACCTGCTCCTCCAGCTCCCTTTGTCCCTTTAAGTATTTCTATAATCTCAGTAGTCCATCTTGCTTTATAAGCACCCTTGTCAAAAAACTGATACAAAGCTGTTTCTACAGCGCCTACTCCAATTGTCTCAGCTCTACCTCGACCAAATCTTGTTGTCTCTGCTCTTCTTCTCTCCTCTCTTCTACCCCTCTCTGTTCTTACTCCTGACATCTGCTCTCTTAAAAAATCTTGAATATCAGGTGGCAAGTCTTCCATTCTTATTTTTTCGCCACCAATTGTTATTTCAGGTTCTTCTTCCCTCATTCTTTCTTCTCTTACTCTACCTTTTCCCATACCCTTGCCTCTACGAATTCTCTCTCCACCAGGCATACCTCTTACCCTCACAGGAGCTATTTCTTCTAAATATGCTTCCAATACTTCTTTAGGTATATATGGAGCAATTCTTTCAATCTCTGGAGCCTCTTTTTCCCATCTTCTCCTCATCTTAGACTCTCTTTGTTGTTCTTTCCATTCTCTATACTTTCCTATCAAAACTCTGGCCGCAATTCCCGCAGGTCCTGCTAAACCCCAAGCCATCTGCCTAACCTGTGCAAAAGTAGGACTTTCCCATACTGCTGTTCTTAAAAAACCTTCTGGCTTCTCAGTCTTTAAAGCCTTTAATCTTCCTTCTACCAGCCTATGTGCTGTAGCAAGACTTCTTAAATCCAACCCTGTATGTATTCTTATATTCTCTAAAACCTGTTGAAAATTCTTATTCTCTTCTCCTATTCTTATTAAATCTGCAAATTCTTGCTCAATAGCCTTTATTTCTTCAAAAAGTCCTCTCACCTCTTGTTCTGTAGGTGTTTCTAACCAATCTATTATCCTGCCTATATAAGTTGCTACATTTCTCATTCTATCCTGTAAGGCACTTATCCTTCTATCTACCTCCACAAATTGAGGTCTAACCTTTACTCCTCTCGGTCCTTTTAAACTCTCCCTAATAACATTTAAATAGTTAATCCATTCACCAGAATACTTTTTTCTAACAGCATCCAATAATTCAAAGGACTCTTTTGTAAAAACAGATACACCTTTCTTTAGAAAATCCCCTACCCATTTCGGGTCATACTTTTCTCTTCTCGGAATAAACTTCATTTTCTTTCTCTTTCTGTTCTATTAATCTGTTATACATCCAAGTTATTTCTGAAATATCTTTATCATCAAAATCTGTCATATACAAATAATACCTCAAGTTAAATTCTATCTCCAACAATTCTGACAAGGGTCTTGCCAGACGGAATAAGCCATTCAAATCGAAAGGGGCAGACCACCACCTCCTCCATCTCACACTTCGGACATACATAAGGTGCTTCCATTACAGGACCGTGATAGAACTTATCGTGAAAACCTCTTATCAAAGCAATATCTTTAGTTAACAGATTTTCTAAAAACGCTACTCTTTTATCTACTGGCTCATCACTTACAATTGACAATGCATATCTATATAACCAAGAATCAGATTTTATCTTTTCATAGTCAACAACCTTTATCTCGTCTTCTACTCTAAACAACCGCATATTTAGAACTGTCCCATCTGACAAAGTAATCGGATATGGCTCTTTATAGTCATCAGGCAATTCTTTCACCTCTAACTTTGATAAATCTAAAGTAACTACTACTCTCTGAAAGCAATTCTTACAAATAATCTCTGCATCTACAGTAGGCGAATACGAGTTTACTACTTCCCAAACTAAAAGATACAATCTATCACCAATTGTCAACTTCTCAGGCTGAACTCCTACAAGAACATTCTTAAGCAATTCTACAAACTTTTTCTCAAGATTTTCATAGTTCATAGAAGCAATAAATTTTTCGTCTTTTCCTTTGAAGGCTCTAATTTTTACATCGGCAGGATTTACACTCGGATAAACTAAACACTTACTTGGTAAACTTACATTAAAATAATTTTCTGACATCTTTTACCTCCTTTATACTTTTTGAAAAGGAGCATCAATAACTTTTATGTGCCACTTTCCAAATACATGCCATCCGCACTTAAATCTACAGTTATCTTTACTAAATCTTCCCCACCTTCATAACTTAAATCATACTTTGGCACAGCCAGTGGAAATACACCATCTAACTTAAATCTCCTTGTTTCTTTTCCTGTTTCATCAAATATAAACACATACATAACTTTAGCATAATTTAATTTCGGAAAATAATGCCCATTTTCATCTACTACCAATTTTCTCCAAGCATAAAAATAACTTCCTACTCTATCAGGAACAGGCATCCAAAAAGAACATCGAATATTATCTATCTTAAAAAAATTAGCAAACTTGGCTTGGTAAGGACCTAATTTCATTTCTGAAACCTGCTCTATGTTATAATTCCCAAAACTAACTGCGTAGCAATACTTTGAAACTTCTACTCCTGATTCACCTGCTACATCAGGCAAAAGTATTTCCCAATTGTATCTCTTATGCAGACGCCAATTCTTTACCGTATCAATTGAAATCCCCAACATCTAATCTATTCCTCTCTTTATGATACTTCTTCCCACCAATCATAAACAAGCGTTACTGTAAATCTTAAAGGCTCGTCACGCTCATAACTTAACTCAGTCCTACCAATTGTCTTTATCCAGCAACCTATCAATCTAATTCCCAAAAACGACTCTCCCTTTGTATTTAACAAATTTAACTGAACATCTACTTTTATTGCCGGAACAGGAGACCCTACTCCATCCCTTGCACTTACAACCTTTTCAACCCAATTATAAAATGCTTCAAAAATTGCTTTGTCTTCACCTTCAACAAATGTTATTTCCCACTGATGGTCTCCAAAACTAACTTTACCAGGATATGCAACTCCTCCTGTCTGCTTATATGGAACAACTATACTTCCTGTATCTCTTGCAGGCAAACTTGTTGACTGAGCTCTCAAAAGCAAAGTCTCTGTATCAGCACCTCCACCAATTACATTAGGAAAAAGCACCTCCCATAAATAAATTCTTGCAACATTTGATAGATTAGATTTTAGATTGTCCACACCCATTCTCGCCATTTTTTACCTCCTCTTTATACCTTTTTTAGAATTGAACTCCTCTTGCAATTAACTCCTCAAACTTTGCACCAGTTTGAGTTATTATCGTCTGTAATTGTATAAACTCCGCAGCCCTAATTGGTTTAATAAATATATCCACATGCAATTCGTTCCTATCAATTATTGCAGGTGTGTTGTTTCTTGTATCACAGAGAACTTTAAATCCTCTATCACCAAGTTCTCTCTGGAATGCACCTCTGGCTGAAAGCAAATCCAAGAAACTCTCAATCGTAGAAGTTATTCTAAATCTTGTTATCTCGTTGTTCGGCTCAAATACAAAATATCTCAATGTAGCAGAAATTGATTTTTCTAACACAATTAAAAGCCTTCTTACATTCACTCTGTCTAAAGCAGATGCTTTTACTTGCTCTGTCTTTTGACCCCAAATTACATTACCTTCACCTCTAAATGTTTGCAACGGGTTAATTTGAGCTTGATAAAGCACATCTCTTTCGCCTTGAGTAAATACCTTATTTAGCCCTAACACATTTAAAATACCTCTGTTGAAACCTGCAGGTGCATACCAAGGTTCTGCTACATAGTCGTTATATGCAATCTGACTACCTACATATCCAGAAGGCGGAATTTCTATAATCTTGTCGTTGTAAGGGTCATATATTTTTACCCAAGGAGCATACAAAGCACAATAACTGGAATTAAAATTCTGTGTAGTCTTTCTCCAGTTAACCATACCAGTTACACTATTAGAAACTTCATAAGGTATATCAAAAATTGCTATACAGTCCTTTCTTGATTCAGCTACAGATTTCATCTTTTGTTGAACTGCTGTAGATGTATATCCACCATTTAACAAAATCCTTATATCCACATCATCCGGATTTGAAAATTTATCCCATCCTTGAACTATTTCGCTGTCAGTTATTGTATCTCCATCAGAACCACCACCTAAATTTAAAACAGTAACTGATTGCTCTTTTGGCATTGTATCTTCATTTTCTGAAACATCATTTGCAACTAAAATATAGTCACTAAATCCATTGATTCTATCTTCCATATACATCTGACGACCATATCCATCTAACTTATGCTTTCTTGAAACTGTCCAAGTCTCTACCTTTTCCCAAACATCTTCCTCTGTCAAAACATACACTTCAATGTCAAATTCCTTCTCCGTAGCGTCTAAATTCGTTATTTTTATTCCAACAGGATAAGCTCCTTCAGCATTAGCCCACTTTCCCTGGTCTTTTGCATAAACATAAAACAAAATATCATCCTCATCATAATAAATCGGCTCTGCTTTTCCTGCAGTCAGAGTCTGGTTGTTCTTTGAACTGCCACTTACAGCAATTTTTGCACCTGCGTATAACGCATTTTTAGCAACTCTAAAACAGTAAAGAGTATTACCATTCTCAAGAAAAGCTAATGCCGTATAGTGAAAATACTCACCTGGCACAGGATATCCATACTCTTCTATAAACTGACGAGTATTAGTTATTAACTTGATTTCTTTTGTGCTTCCTTTTCTTGAGAACCCTACCAATGCACACGATGTTGTTGCGATATTAGGAATTATCTCACTAATGTCTTTTTCCCTTACATAAACACCCGGACTTACATAGAATCCCATCTTTTCCTCCTTCTTTCTTATGGTTTAAACCCTGCTCTTTTTAAAGCATTTTTTAATTCATCCCTTAAATCAATAACAATCAAAAGCTCCTGCTTATGTTTCTTCCCATCTAAACCTTTATAAGTTCTCGTGAATAATATCTTATTATGAGCAATAGCATCATCATCCCATATTCCAAACATCTTAAGCATATCTTCATCTCTAATCAGCTCTAAAAATCTTTTACGAGTTATCTCCTGATTCTTCACTCTATAAAAAGTATCTGAATAATAAAACTTCAACTTACCCCATAAACTTATTCTGTCCAGATAGAAGTCCATATTTATATCAAATGCCTGTGGTCTCGGGTCAGGATAAGCAAGCATTTCGTGTGGTGTCATCTTAGGAGCTGGAATATCTAACCACTCTTTTATGCCTTTATCTGTCTCTTTTATAATCTCATCAATTAACCTTCTCATAAAAAATAGGGCAAGGAGACCGCCTGATTTATCTGGCGGAGAAATTGCCCATCCTCCTTTCTTAAAAAATTTCTCTTGACATTTTCAAATAAATGAATTATAATTAAACTATTTTAAACTCTACTACTTCTTCAAATAATAACTCTGACGGAATTATATCATTCCATACTCTGACTATTATCTTCTTTATAGTTTTTAATGAAAACTGGTCAAATACCCAACCTTCTAACTTTATGCTTTGTTTTACTACAAAATATAAACCTTTATCAAACATCCTTTCAACTGGTGATTCATCTACAACATCGGATAAAGACATATAAAACTCTATTGGATATAGTTCATTTACCAGTATCTCAAGTCTTGGATTCTGATGTTGCCAAAGCATTATTCTTTCTACTAACTTTAAAATCTTGTCATAGTCTTTAGACCAATACCAAACATTGTAGTTTAAATCCACTGGAACTGCTTTAAACTCTGTTATGTCTAACTTTGTGTCATCTAAATAGTTCCCATATAAACCTCTTCTTGCTGTAGGTGTTCTTTGCCTACCCCAAGCAAATTTAAAACTATCAATCCAAACATTTATAAACTCTAATACATTTTCTCCTCTTTTCTCTGCTATTACCCTTTGTGCAACATCTTTTGGAAATACAACTGTATCTAACTCTATAGTCTCCAAATTTAATATATCTCTTGCTTTATAAAAAGCTGTTGCCTGAATTCCTCTTGTAATTACTTTTAAAAAACTACTTTCCATTTTCTATCATCAACCCCAGAAACTCTTTCCAAATTTCTTTAACAAATTCCTCACTTGGCTTACTCAAAGTCATCTCGACCCAATCTTCAAAATATTTTTCTAATTCTTGACCCCTATGAAATCTCTGATAATCATTAAAGCACTTCTGAGCTACTAATAAAACTGCTCCTCTATAATCATCAGTCATTTAACTTTCTCCTCTTTTTCTGACCCGGAGCAGGAAATTCACCTATTTCTGATAAATCTATCTCTGAACGAATATACTTCTCAATGTCATAATAGTTTTCTACTTCTACATTTTCTAATATCTGTCCCGGTGATACATATACAGTTGTATTCCCTATTGTAATAGGAACTGATACTCCCGATACATTTACTAACTTTTTAACTTTTATTCCCATAATTTACTCCTTTTATAGATATATATTCATTTAACAACCTATCCGAGATAGTCTTAGTTTTAAGCAATTCTTCAAATACATCTTTCCTCAACGAACCACTTTTATAAAAATCTCTCCAAAACTGTTTTCTTGCTGTTCTACTTAATTTATTTTTTAATATCTCATCTATCACTATAAACAACTGGCATAAATCTTCAAGCATTATTCCCAACTTTTGCTCTTGTGTCATCTCTACTGGTTTTGGCTTTTTAAACAACTTATCTAAAAACAATTTAATTTTCATTTCTTTCTCCTCCTTGGTGCAATCCTACAAATTTTATGAATCTCTATATCGTGAATATGTGGCATCTGTATATCTACTACTTCAAACTCATCTACTTTAATATTTTCTGGAACATATTTCAACGGTATTCTTATATAACTTCTTAGCTGAACTGGTATTTCATTCTTAAACCAAGCCACAATTGGACTCTCTTCTTCAATAAAAATTCCTAACTTTCTTAATCTATGCTGATTAGCAGACCACTCAATATACACTTTTGTCTGATATACTGTATAGTCAAATTTTTCTTCTTCTTGAAATACATCTTTAATTTCGTGAACATCATAACTTTTAGGAACATATAACTCACAATCTATTCCGTATAAATCTATTGCTAAATCACTAAATGTCCTTAAAGCATTAACTGTCCCTTGAGGTATCATCCTACTCATTTCATCCTCGCCTCCAACTCATTTATCTTATGCCTCACTTGATAAATACCACTGTTAAAATTTAAAATTGCTGTGCTAATAACCACTATCAAAGTTACACTACCTAAAATAATAGTAAGCCAATTTAACTTATTTTTACTTTCAGATATATCAACCTTTAAACCTGCTATATCTTGACAAATCTTATTACAACCTTTCTCCATAGAAGCTTCTATTTCTTTTACTACCCCATTGCCCAATTTATCTAAAATCTTTTTCTGGTCTTCTACAATAGTAGATAAAGACATTACAACTCTTTCCATCTGGGCAGCAGTCTTTGTCTGCACCTCAACTAACATCATTAATTCTTCTTTTGTTATACCTTCTGACATTTACTATACCCCCTCTCTGGCGGAATACAAACAAATATTACTTCTGTTTCATCTTCCAATGCTTTAACAGAATGCAATCTATTAGGTTTTATCGAAGCACATTCCCCTCTGTCTAATACTCTTACAGCACTGTTCTCAAACTGAACTAATATTTTCCCTTTACCAACTATCAAATACTCTATAACTCCCTTATGGCAGTGCATAGGTATATAACTTCCTGCTTTGCAATGATACCCTATACCTATCTGATACTCATCTTTCTCATAAATAGTATTTAATACAGTCCCGCCAGTTTCTATTTCACCTTTCTCTTTTATTTTCATCTCGTTCAATTCTAAAAGTTTATCAATTGTTCGCTGTGTCTCTTTAATGTTATTTATTCTATCTATCATAGTATACATCTTACCTTACCCCCAAAATCTTTTTCATTATCTCCAACTCTCTATCTGTAATCTCCTCATCTTTGATTATCTCCTCTAAATCAGAAATCGTCTTCATATACGAATATCTACTCAAAAGCTTAAACAAAGCATTCTTATCTACCCAAGTCTTCATCATCTCTATATCAGACAAAGCCTGCTCAGGAGTTTTTGGCATAGAAGCAAACCTACGAGCCATAATCCAATCTTTTTTTGTCTTAAGTAATTCCTCAATACTTGCCTCAATCTCCTCAAGTTTCTTCTGAAGCTCTTCTTTCGCTTTTTGTCTTAACTCTGGAGACATATTTTTTAGCATACTCTTAATCGTATCATAGTCTATAACCTGTCTTTTTAATCTTCCTAATAACACATCCGCAGGTCCAACTACTTTTTCTATATCACTGATTATATTTCTATATACTTCATAAGGGTCAAAGTCAGAAGAAACTAACTGCGGTTCTTTTAACCATTTCCCATTTTTTAACTCATAAACACCGGGTGATAAGAAATCCTGAGCAGGATTTAGTTGCAAATACACTTCAATAGGATGGTCTTGAACATATCCTTCTATTGCTTCCCGATTGTCTTTAAACCACTTAAAGATATCTTTCTGCCAATCTTCAGAAGTCTTCTCTTTTGGCAATTTATCCTCTTCAAATATCAAATGCACATCTAAATCTGATGTATCTATATACTGATTACTTGTCAAAGAACCTACTATTCTTATCTCATCTGCACCTGTTAGGTCAAAATGTGGATACTCTTTTAAAGTTGCCAAAATCTTCTCTTTCACATCGTCTTTAAGCAAATACTGATTATCCTTCTTTGTCCAAATGTCTTTAGACAAGTCTTTCTGCGGATAATCAATTATGCTTTCTAAAAGTCTTTTCATTTATGCTACTCCCAGCATACTGCTAATCTTTGATATAGAACTTGAAACTCTCTGATACAAAGGAGCAAAAATGCTTTTAAACCATTCCACAATTTTTCTCCAGAAACCTTCTTCGTTTATACTTTCACCCATTGCTTTAATTACCAAAGAAGGCTCTTTAACTGCTGTTAATTTCGAATATGTTTCTCTTAACAGCTTATCTACATCTGGTTTTAATTTTGACTCCACCTCTTCATAAACTTGCCAAAAACTTGGTATTGTCTTTGTTTCTTTAAGATAAATCAAGGCTTTCTCTAATTGAATTCCGTCTGCTTTAAGTTTCTCTAAAACCTCAATAACCGGTGCTTCCAGTTCCTTCTTCTGTGCTTTTAACTCTTCTAACTTGGATTTAAGTTCATTCATCTTCTGCTGAATCTCTACTAAGTCGTCAACAATCTCTTTTTTCTTTTTGTCTAAAACCGTAGGAGACAAATATATTTTATGAACCTCATACAATCCTTTTTCTTCCATTTCTCGTATCCTCTGTTTTATCTGTTCTCTTGTAGTTTCATCTAATTCAATCTTTTCTAATTTTGCTATTTGTCTTTTTACTCTCTCATAAAGAGTTTTTAATTTATACACATTTTCTGCTAAAAGTTGAACTTTTAACTCATCCATCTTTTCCCCCTCTTTGACACACGTGTCAAAATTCCTATAAAGAAACGACCTCTGCATTTAATTTATTTTCCTGAATATATTTTGTTGCTTCGTCTTTTGAAACAAATGCCTTTAGCTCTCCGCTCTCCTTAATCAACTCAAGCTTATCTAAATCGGCAACAAAATACCTCTCTGACTTAGACTCGGTTGTTTTTGTCTTCACCCTACTAAGAGCATCCATTCTCGCTTCCTGCCTATTATCATACAAAACCCAGTTCTCAGTTTGTACGGCATGCACAGGTGTACCTCTATAATAATTGCCTAAGTCAGTTAAATTGTCTATCTTAATAACTACATCGTCTGCGGTTTCACCCTCCACTGGGTCTACAACTAACCACAATTTTGCTGACTTACTATCTGCAAGTTTAGATTCTCTAACAGTCTTAGACTCTACCGGCTTAACAGGCAGTTTCATTCTTTTCTTTACAACTCCCATAATATACTGGTAGTCTCTGCCTGATAAATCTTTATCGGATTTGCCCATCCACTCTTTATATTTTTCTTTAGTCTCCTTCCAATATCTCTCTGCCTTAGATTTAGATATTCCTGCTTCTTTAGCTAAACTGTATAAGGCAGCAGGCGGATGAGTTTCTCCTGCCTTTGCCAACTCTTCCTGCTCTTCCTTTGCAATTGCTTCTCCTTCCTCAGGAGTAACTAATCCAGCAATTGCTTCCTCTGGAAGAACCAAAATTATCTCCTCTCCTGCTACAGGTTCTTCAGGTTTCTCTGCTGGTTTTTCCTCTTCTTTTGGTTCCTCTTTCTCTATTCCTTTTGCTTCAGGTTCTTTTGGTTCCTCTTTCTCTATTCCTTTTGCTTCAGGTTCTTTTGGTTCCTCTTTCTCTTGTTCCACTAACTTCTTAATCTTTTCCTCTTCCGTATCATCTGGATTAGGAATTCTTCCTTCTCTTGTCCATCTTTTAAGTCCTTTTTCCCGTAGTTTCTTAATTTTCTCTTCCTCAGTATCGTCTGGATTAGGAACCCGACCCTCCAATTCTACCTCCTCAGAAATAAACCTAAAAAGTTTGTTGACTATATCCATCATTTACCTCCTTTTAAATCTACTTTATCCCCTTTTTCATTACACCAGCCCCTATCTTTGACATTTAGTCCAAAGTCAATTAGACTAATAACTTTATCGGAAACAACTGAATCGTTTTTCCAAAATGCCACCTTAAAAGAACTGTCTTCTTTATATAATGGTCTTAATTCTAAAGGTAAATCTTCAAATCTTAAATTGAGCAAGTCCTGAATTGACTTATAAACACTTCCACTTAAAATATAATCCAGAATCTCTAAAGCTCTTTCATCTTTAGGAATAACTTTTAATCCATTTTCCAAAACCTGTCTAAATAAAGTAATTGTTGTAGTTGCAGGCAGCTTATCAGAATACTCTCCTAAATTATGCAATAATTTCTTATAAACCGTTAAATCTAAATCTTTCATAACACATCCTTAATTATATCTTTTATCCTTTGAAAATCTTTTATAATAAACCTTTCTCTCTCTGGATACAACTTCCCACCTTCAATCTTTACTCCGGCTATGCCTTCTTCCTCAAGCTTCTCTGCCACCTCCTTGTCATCAATGTAGATATTTTCTAAAATCTTCCACGAATAAGTTATTACTCCCTCAAAAAGAACTCTAACTCCTTTATAATTAGCTATAAAAACTACACCTGCTAAATTATCTCTATCTAATTCTACTGTTATCGGTCTTCCATTTTCCAAAGAATCAATCAACATCTCTATTGCCCCTCTGTCATCAGCATATTTATTCTTTACTTTTGCCATTAAACCTTCGATGCTTTCTGAAATTCTTCCTAAATCTATTACAGCATTTACTGGTTGATATACTCCTCCTTCAAAAACAAACTTAAAGCTTTCTACATCTTTCTTTAAGTCTTTAATCTTTGAGTTCTCTAATACATCTTCTAAAACCTCTTCAAGTTCATCGTAAAGCGAGCCTATTCCTCTATCTATTGCTTCTTTCAAATACTGAAACAAGTCCACAACCATAACCGGTGATACATATTTATCTGAGTTAAGAAATCTCTTACAGAATTCCCCAAAAAATCCCCTTTCTACTAATGTGACTAACTCTCCATTGCCAAACTTTACCAAATACCCTTCAGGTCTTTCTAAAATCTTAATCTGCCACTTATTTTTAAGTCTTGCTAAGGTCTCTAACTTTTTCTGAAAAGTAGTAAATCCTGAAGGCAAAAATACTATGTTAGCAGAAGTAGTTGCCTCGATAATGTCATTAATAAATCTATCCATTTTTATCTCCTCTTTGCCTCCTCTGAAGCCCATCTAAAATAGGTCCATAAGCTTTTCTAAACCCTTCTACCTCTCTGTCTACCTGTTCAGCTTCTTTTAAAATTGCCTCTAACAACTTTTTCATTTTTTACTCTCCTTTTAATATTCAATTGCATACCATTCCCATTCAAAATCTTTAATGATTTCTCCTGGTGTGTATTTTCCTTTTCTAATATCTTCTCTTGTTATACGAACGCCGGGAGGTAGTCGCAGGTCTACTCTAAGTGTAGCATTTTTATATTTTTCCCCTTCTCGTGTCACATATGTACCTTCAATTTCTATTCCCCTATCAAAAAGTTTGTCGTCTTCGGTAAACTCAATATTTACACTTTCCACATAGAAATCCCCATCTTCGCCTAAATCAATAAAATGCCTTCCTTTTATTACATCTTCATCTGCTAGCTCATATCTTACTTCTTTATCCTCTTTTAGAATTGCCTCTAATAACTTTTTCATTCTGCCTCCTTTTCACCAAATAATACCTATTAATATTCAATTGCATACCATTCCCATTCAAAATCTTTAATGATTTCTCCTGGTGTGTATTTTCCTTTTCTAATATCTTCTCTTGTTATACGAACGCCGGGAGGTAGTCGCAGGTCTACTCTAAGTGTAGCATTTTTATATTTTTCCCCTTCTCGTGTCACATATGTACCTTCAATTTCTATTCCCCTATCAAAAAGTTTGTCGTCTTCGGTAAACTCAATATTTACACTTTCCACATAGAAATCCCCATCTTCGCCTAAATCAATAAAATGCCTTCCTTTTATTACATCTTCATCTGCTAGCTCATATCTTACTTCTTTATCCTCTTTTAGAATTGCCTCTAATAACTTTTTCATTTTGCCTCCTTTTTACCAAATAATACCTAAACCCATTAAACTATATGCAATCTCTATTCCTATTAACAATCCAATCATTCCCTCTACTATCTTCCAGACAAATATATTTGCTGTCAACTTTGTATTACTTAATTTAAACAAAACAAGAAAACCTAAAACTGTAATCAAGTTCCACGCAGAAATACCTATCGGTATCCCAATTAGTCCATAAGCAAGACCTACACCTATTCTATCAATCCAATCTTTTCTTTCTCCATAACCAAGATGGAATGCACCACAAGCAAGAACTGCTACACCTATTGCTTGCCCAAGTTTTACTCCGGCAATTATCCCTGCAACAAGATACACAATAGGCAATACAAATCTCCTAATCCATTTCTTTCCTTTAATCTTTTTTGAAATTTCTGTCCCACCTAAAGCAAATAATAGCCAAGATAAAGCTGGAACTATAACCATTAACAATTCTTTATTCATTCTTCACTCTCCTCCTTTTCATCAAATTTAACTCTCTCCTTTAATCAACTTATATAACTTACCATCCAAAAGCTCATTCGCTATCTTTAGTATTTCTTTAATCTGTGCTATGTCTACTGACCTTTTCTTCCCTTCAATCTTCGTGATTAACTTAGCAAATTCATTTAAATCCATACCTACTTCGTCCTTCTTAAATATGTCTCTAAATAACCAACCTAAAATAAAAGACAATATTAAAGCTAATATAAAAAATAAAATTATCATTTTTTACTTTTCCTTCTGTATTCTTCCGTGTTTTCTCATTTTTCCTTCCTATTTATAATACCTACTTTTTATAAATATCCTAAAGCTTTTCTGATTCTTTTTGATGTTCCTTCATCCCATCCTTTTCCTTCTAACCTTGAATAAATCCAAGCAGTAGCAAAAGCAGGCACATCAATTTCGTCATGTAAATCGGGATTGTTAGATACTACACTTAAACCTCCCCCTACCTCTACAAAAGCATTTACCGCTTCTACGACATTGTTCCATTCTTTTTTAGCATTTTCATTGTATCTTTGAATGGCTACTTTTAGGTCTTCCATTCTTTTTTTCACTTCATCTGCTTTTCTCCGCTCTGACTCGTCTCTTGCCTTTTTTAATTCCTCTTCTGTCGGTGGTTTAAATATATCCTGCTCTAATAAACTCTCTAATAATTTTTTCATACTATTATCTCACCTTTTACTTCTGATACTTTGCTTACATCCTCTCTAGTAAATTTAACTAGATTATCATAACAATAAAAACCTCTTCCTACATATTCTGGTGCTCCCTCTAAAGAGGTTAACTTGTTATGAGAACAACCAAAATTTCCTCCTACATATTTAGGTGCTCCTTCTAATGAAGTTAAATTGTTGTCATGACAAACAAAATTTCCTCCTACTCTTTCAGGTGCTCCCTCTAAAGAGGTTAAATCGTTAAAAGCACAATCAAAATTTCCTTCTACTCTTTCTGGCGCA
>Ga0078972_1002588_pt1 | contig 59167 bp, 56 predicted proteins | sample YelNatPaOPGAMG01_FD_67568 | JGI IMG/M metagenome (GOLD analysis project Ga0078972, IMG submission 67568) | Hot spring thermophilic microbial communities from Obsidian Pool, Yellowstone National Park, USA - OP-RAMG-01 (SPADES assembly) (version 2) | ecosystem: Environmental > Aquatic > Thermal...
AAGACCAGAGAAGGGCGGAGATAGAGATCGGCATCGCCCACGAGGGATGGGAACCGGTGGGCAAGAGAAGGCGGATCCGGAGAGCGGCGGGGCTATTGCACAGGTGCGCCGATATCTCCTGAACAAATAACCCGGCAATGCCATTTCTCACAGGAAGCCCGTAGCGGACATGACCGTAGATAAGACCGGCCGGACGAACCCACAGCCGTGGATTTACCGGAGGCCTTCCGGCCTTGGTCGGTCCCCACCAATGCAAATCGCCTCTTCGCCAAGGCTCTGAATGCCCTCGCTCACTCAAATCGCTTTCTCACTTGATCATCGATGCCCAGAGGTGTCCACCCACCAGAAGTTGACAGTTGCCTTTTTGGCTTGCCCGCTTTGACACCCTATCCGCTTTCCTCTAAAATGAATGCGTCCGAGAGAGGTCCGACAAGGACGATCATTACATCAAAGAGAGGGCCGACCGTGCAAGCGCTTGAAAGACTCGCCCAACAAATGAAGAACCGCGGAATCCAACTCCGGGAGCTCAAGAAACAAGGCAAGAAGATCGTGGGGTATTTTCCCGGCGGGTATTTCCCGGAGGAACTGGCCTACGCCGCCGGAGCGGTGCCGGTGGCCTTGAACCGGGGGGGAGACCACGAGCCGGTGGAAGTCAGCGGGGCCTACATGAGCCGGTGGATTTACACCTTCGGGAGGGCCAACATCGGCTACCGCATCCTCGGCAGCGAGCCGATCTACAATCTCATCGATATCTATGTCGTGCCGGTCACCGATAACCACGTCCGCATCGTCGCCGATACGTGGGATGTCTTCACCGATGTCGAGGTCTTCCGGTTCGGCATCCCGCACACCAAACACCCGTGGTCAGTGGATTACTACCTCCACGGAATCACTTCCCTCAAGGAAAAGCTCGAGTCTCTCACCGGCAACAAGATCACCGATGAGCGGCTGAAAGAAGCCATTCAACTGGCGAACAGAGAGCGCGAGCTCCTCACCGAGATCAGCCTCTCCCGGAAATCCCCCCGCCCCCCCATCAGCACCCGCGACTTCGTTTTCCTGAACCACGCCTCGATGGTTCTCGACAAGAGTGTGATGGTGCCCGCATTGGAAGAGATCGCGGCGGGCATTCGCGGGAAGGAAGGCCCGGAAACCGGCAAGGCCCGTCTTCTCCTCACCGGAACCACTCTGGCCTACGGCGATTACCGGATCCTCGATATGATCGAAGCCGCCGGCGGCATGGTGGTGATCGAGGAATTCGGCGAGGGCATCCGCCATTACTGGGAAAAGGTCAAGCTCAACGGCGATCTCATGAAGGCGCTGACGGATCGCTACTATACCCGCCGCGTGCCGCCGGCATGGCACCGGCCGGGCACGGAACGTCAGGAGTTCGTGGTGAAGCTGGCCAAGGAATTCAAGGTCCAGGGCGTGGTATGGTATCAGATGATGAACCGCGAATCGGATGAGTTCGAGTCCTACTGGTACCCGGATATCTTGAAAAAGCAAGTCGGCATCCCCATGCTCAAGCTCACCTCGGACTATGATTCGATGGAGCGAGGGCCCTTCAGCACCCGTCTCGAAACCTTCATCGAGTCGCTCGGCCGATAGGGAGTCCCAACAGATTTGCCATGAGAGAAAGGGGAGGGAACGATGTACTACAAAGAATTGTTGAAGCTCTGTGACTACTCGGAGGATGAGATCAAGAAGGATGCCCCGCGGATCGAGAAGGTGTTCAAGAAGGCCGAGATCGGGCCGGAAGAGGTGAAGCGGGGGATCGAGCGCCTTCATAAATACTTCTGGATGGAGTCGGCGGGGGTACGGAAGGTGTGGGGCATCTGGATGAAACAGTTCATCGATCTGGCCTTGTGCAAGGAAGAGCACAAGAAAGTGGTCTTCTATACCTACCCCCTCGAGCCCCGGTTGGGCACCTCTATCAATCTGGCCGGATACTATGCCGCCACCCCCGAGTTCGTGAATATGTTCATCCTCGGACTCATGTTCGGCATCGCCGATCCCTACTTCGATCTGGCCGAAAAGCACGGCATGACCCCGGGAACCGGCATGTGCGGCGCCAACAAGATGCGCCTCGGGGGATTTCTCAAGGGGCTCAATCCCATGCCCGATGTGTTCCTCGTCTCCAGCTTTTTCTGCGATAACGAGGCCAAGACCGATGAGCTGATCGGCTACCATTTCCCCGGCGTGCCCCGCATCATCATCGACAACTGTCTGGACTCGGATTGGGAGGCCTATCCGAAGAACTACCCCAATATCGAGCATCACAAGGTGAAATACTTCGGCGCGGAACTGGCCAATGTGGTCCGGGAGCTTGACGAGAAATACGATATCCATGTGAAGCCGGAGCACCTGAATGCCGCCCGGATGGAGATCGGCAAACTGTATCTGGGCTTCCAGCGGGTCCTCGAATGCCAGAAGGCCGATCCCATGCCCATCGCCAACAACAACCTCCTTCTCTTCTACATGATGATCACCAATCCGGAAAGGCGCACCATGGCCGATGGGCTCAATGCCATCAACCTCTTGGCCAAGGATGCCGAAGAGCGGGTGAAGAAGGGGATCGGCGTTACGCCCAAGGGCGCTCCGCGCATCGCATGGACCATGCCGTGGTTCACCGATCCGGCGATCAATGCCATGGTGGAAGAGGTGGGCTTGGCGCCGGTGGTCGCCCCCTTCTTTTGGGTTCATCCCAAGGATTTGACCAAGACGGACTACGAGGGATTCGAGAAAACGGCGGTGGCGTTCATGAGAATGGGCCTCACCCACAGCACATCGGGGCTCATCTACCGGCTTACCGAATGTGTGAAGTACTTCAAGCTCGAAGGGATCATCTGGAATGGGATGTATGCCTGCCGTCCCACGGGGGGATTCCCCCAGATATTGAAGAAGCTCGTGGAGGAGCAAACCGGCGTGCCGGTGCTGACGGTGGAGACCGATCAAATGGACAGCCGCGATACCCCGACTGAGGTGCTGCGAACCCGCATCGAGACCTTCGCCGAGATGCTCCGGATGCGCAAGGCGGCGGCCGCGGCTTGAATCGGCTCTGCCCACGGATCACAAGGCCGTCTCAAGGTGCTTCTGAGGCGGCCTTGTTTTTGAGAGAGAGACGGGTATCTTGTGCTGAAGAGCGATCGGCGCGGGAGCGGTTCCACTTCACCAAGATGTGTTCTCCGCTTCCGGCCGGACCTTTCAATACCGCGCCCATACCGCCATTGGGGGGCGAACCCAAAAACAGCGATTGAAGAGGCGCGTGTCAAGACGCCTCTTAAGCCGGGGGATTGGGGATGTCCCCCGAGAAAACCTTTTGGGTTGGGCGGGTGGGATCGGAGAAGCCGGATCGCTCATGGGGTGTGGGGAATTCCGGCATAAGGTTCAGAATGAGGTAGTCAAGGTCCTTCACCCTGAGGGTGAAGGCTCCGAAGCGGAATCGCCCTTTTCGGGGCAAAGCCTCTTTTAGACACCGTTCGGAATACCTGCTATAATAGGCGCGAAAATTGCCCGCCGCTTCGGCCCACCGCCCGCCTTTCGAAGGAGCAAGAATCCAACCAATTAAAGAAAGAGGGGTGTTGATTTGGAGTACTTCTTTACCGAGCAGCAGAAGATGATCAAGGAGACCGCCCGGCAGATCACCGAGGAGCGCATCAAGCCGGTTCGGGCGGAACTCGATGAAAAGGAACAATTCCCGTGGGAGATCATCAAGGAGATCGCCAAAGCCGATCTCTTTCGGGTCTTCATTCCCGAGGAATATGAGGGATTGGGAGGCGGCTCGCTGGATCTCGTTCTGGCGATCGAGGAGCTGAGCCGGGGGTGTTGCGGTGTCTCGATTTGCTATGCCGCGGTCGCGCTCGGCACGATCCCCTTCATGCGGTTCGGGAGCGAGGAGCAAAAGCGAAAGTACCTTCCCAAGATCGCCTCCGGAGAAAGGCTGGCCGCCTTCGGTCTCACCGAATCCGGCGCCGGCAGCGATGCGGGAGCCATGAAATCGCGTGCCGTTCTCGATGGAGATAGCTATGTCCTCAACGGCACCAAACAGTTCATCAGCAACGGCGGCGAAGCCGAGATCTATAGCATCATCGCCCTCACCAATCCGGCCAAGGGTTCCCGCGGCGCCAGCGCGTTCATCGTGGAGAAGGGAACCCCCGGCTTCACCTTCGGGAAGAAGGAACGGAAGATGGGCATTCGGTGTTCGGCCACGTGCGAACTCGTGTTCCACAATTGCCGCGTGCCGAAGGAGAACTTGATCGGCAAGGAAGGCACCGGATTCATCATTACCCTCAAGACCCTCGACGAATCGCGCCCCGGGGTGGCGGCGCAGGGGGTGGGAGTCGCCCAAGGGGCTCTCGAAGAAGCGGTGGCCTATGCCCGCCAGCGGGTTCAGTTCGGGCAGCCGATCTCTTCTTTCCAAGCCATCCAACACATGCTGGCCGATATGGCCACCGAGATCGAGGCGGCCCGATGCCTCGTGTACGCCGTGGCGCGAACCATCGATAGCGGGGCCACCAACTACACCGAGGAGGGCGCCATGGCCAAGCTCTTCGCCAGCGATATGGCCATGCGGGTGACCACCAATGCGGTGCAGATCTTCGGCGGAGCGGGATACACCCGGGACTACCCCGTCGAAAAAATGATGCGCGATGCCAAGATCATTCAAATCTATGAGGGCACGAATCAGATCCTTCGCAACGATATCATCTCCCACGTTTACAAGCGAAAGGGCATGCGACCATGAACATCATCGTCTCCATCAAGCAAGTTCCCGGAACCACCGACGTGAAGATCAACAAGGAAACGAACACCCTCATCCGCGAGGGGGTACAGAGCATCATCAACCCCTTCGATACCTATGCCATCGAAGAGGGCGTGCGCCTCAAGGAGCGCTTCGGAGGGAAGGTGATCGTGATCACGATGGGGCCGCCGCAAGCCGAATCGGCGCTCAGGGAAGCGATCGAGCTCGGCGCGGATGAGGGCATCCTCATCAGTGATCGCGCCTTCGCCGGATCGGATACGCTTTCGACTTCCTATGTGCTCAGCAAAGCGATCGCCCGGATCGGGCAGTTCGATCTCGTGATCACCGGCAAACAAACGATGGACGGCGATACGGGTCAGGTCGGACCGGGCCTTGCCGAGCGGCTCGGCGTTCCGTTTGTGGCCTACGTGAGCAAAGTGGAAGAGATCGCCGATGGCAAGATGCGGGCCCTGCGATTGATAGACGAGGGACACGACCGGGTGGAGGCTCCCTTGCCCTGCGTGATGAGCGTTACCAAGGAGATCAACGTCCCGCGATTGCCCTCCCTTCGCGGGAAGATGAAGGCCAAATCCGCCAAGATCCCTGTGTGGTCGGCAAAAGACATCGGCGCCGATGAAAGCAAAGTGGGCGTGGCCGGATCCCCCACCTGGGTTGCCCATATCTTTTCCCCGAAGCGGGAACGAAAGAGCGAGATCTTCAACGGAAGTCCTCAGGAGAAGGTCACCCGCCTCTGCGAGAAGCTCCAAGAGATGAAGGTAATTTAGCGTTCGAGGGAGATCATGGGAATTCGAATCGATCGGGATAAGTGCACCGGCTGTGGAACATGCGAATCCGCCTGCCCGTTTGGGGCGATCAAGGTTGTGGATAACTTGGCCCGGATCGGGGAGGGATGCAACCTCTGCGGGGCATGCAGAGATGCCTGTAGCTTCGGAGCGATCATCATCGATGCTCCCAAGGCGGCCGCAGGCCCGGATGATTCCAGAGGCGTCTGGGTCTTCGCCGAACAGCGCGACGGCCGCATCAAAGGGGTGGTCTATGAACTTCTGAACAAGGGACGCGAGCTCGCCGATGCCCTTCACACAGAGCTCTCGGCGGTGTGCTTCGGGCACAGCGTTCAAGGGGTGGAGGAATTGGGGGAGCATGGTGCGGATCGGGTCTTCTATTTCGACGATCCCGCGGTGGAGCAATTCCAAGATGATATCTACACCGCATGTCTTGTCGACCTTGTCAGGGAAAAGAGGCCGCGGATTCTCCTTGCGGGCGCTACGGCCATGGGCCGGGCGTTCATCCCGCGCATAGCGGCAATCCTCGAGACGGGTCTCACCGCCGATTGCACGGGATTGGACATCGATGCCGAAACGGGGCTTCTGCGGCAAACGCGCCCGACGTTCGGCGGGAACATCATGGCCACCATCCTCTGCAGAGAACGGCGCCCGCAGATGGCCACCGTCCGCCCCCATGTTTTCAAGAAAGGTGCGCCGCGCGCCGGTCGGAAAGCGGAGATCATCCGCATGGGGCTCGACGGCAAGCCGAAGTCGTCACGGGTGAAAATTCTGGAATTCATCGAGGATGTGACCGAGCGGATCAAGATCGAGGAGGCGGATATCATCGTCTCGGGCGGGCGGGGATTGGGCAAAGCGGAGAACTTCAAGATCATCCGGGACCTTGCCGAGGTGCTCGGGGCGGCGGTGGGGGCCTCACGGGCGGCGGTGGACGAGGGGTGGATCCCCTATTCTCATCAAGTAGGTCAGACCGGCAAGACCGTTTGCCCCAAGCTGTACATCGCATGCGGCATCTCCGGAGCCGTGCAACACCTCGCGGGCATGCAAACCTCCGAGTGCATCGTCGCCATCAACGAAGATCCCAACGCCCCCATCTTCTCGGTGGCCACATACGGCATCGTGGGGGATCTCTTCGAGATCGTGCCCATGCTGACCCAGCGGATCAAGGAACTGCGGGGCCTTTGAGAACGAACGACTTTGCGGCATGAACGCCTTTCGCCGTGATAACCCCGCACGAGGCACAGGTATGAACACCGGGCCCCGGAATCCGCACTTGCCAGAGGTCATCGCCGAGATCCGCTCAAAACCCATCTATCGGCGGTTCATCGATTTCCTCGGCGCTTACGGAATCCGCCGCCTTTACGATTGCCACGCCCATATCTCTTCCGGCCGGGAAGAGACCCTCCCCGATGCTCCTTCGGAACTCGTCCCTCAGCAACCGTTTACCCTCGAAGATATCAATCTTCTCTACGAAGCCCTCTTCCGCGCGGAGGGAATCGAGACCATAACCGTCGTCTTCGATACCCCCCTCCCGGCTTATGACCTTTCCGTCAAGAACGATCATCTCGTCTCTCGTTCCCGTGCCATGGCATCACCCCCCGCAATCATCCCCTTCGCCGTGATCACGCCGGAGATGACCGTCCCTCAGATCGAGGGGTGGGTAAAGGGGGGGGCACGAGGGTTCAAGATGACCCCCCGGACCACTTCACCCTACGTGAAGCGGGGGGTCATCTCCGATATCGCCCTTTCCGAAATGCTCAATCCCGAGGCCCTTCGCATCGCCGATCGGTTCGGACTGCCGCTCGTGGTGCACCTCCCCCAACTTGTGGTCGCGCCACGGATCAAGCCCTCCCTCAAGGACGAGCTTCTCCGGATCGTCGGCACGTATCCCCGCTTACGGATCATCCTTGCCCATCTGGGGCAAGCGCAAACCCCCTCCAAGATCGAAGACCTTCTCGCATGGATGGACCGGAACGATCTCTGGGAACATGTATGGATGGACATCTCCGCCGTGACGATTCCTTCGGTGATCGCCGCGGCGCTGAGAGAGAAGGCGCATTTAGTGTTCGGCACGGATATTGACTTCGCCCTCTTCGAGCGGGGGCGCTACATCATGTTCAAGATCGCGGAGGGGCGACGGGTGCTCGCCCACGATGAAGAGAACGGGAACGTGATCACCGCTCTGGTGAGCACCAATTTCGGGGCGCAACTGAGGAACTTCGCGGCCGAACAGAGGATCGAACTCGATGCCCCGCTGATCATCTTTCAATTCGAAGCGATCATGGGCGCCGCCGAAAAGCTCGGAAAGTGGGGCAAATCCCCGGCAGAGATTGCATCGGCGCTACAGGCCCTCTTCTTCCGCAATGCGGAGAGGTTGTTCGGGGAGGCCCGTTCAAGAACGGGCCTTGGAGATTGAAGAGAGCCATTCTTTTTCCAACCCCTCGACATCGAACCCATATACGCGAGTAAGGGCCTCGTCAGCGGTAGCGCCCCCCTTGAAGGCATAAATGAGGGATTGCATCTTCTCCCGACCGTAGGTATCGAGAAGGTATTTGACCACACTGAAGCTCTGGGCATAGGCTAGGCCGGCGGCATCGTAATCGGCGGGGAAGGCACCGCTCAGGCTTCTCAGGGAGAAGAGCGAATCGGAGGCGAGCGCATCCGCCAACATCGCCGCAAGATCGGGGCGAAGATCCCCCTCAGCGTTCATGGCCAGGCCTTCATCGAGCCAAGCGGGCAAGACGGCCAGAGGCCCGTAGATGAGCTGATGGATGACCAGATGGGTCATCTCGTGGGCCATGATGCGTTCGCCCCACGATTGAAGGCTCGGGGAAATCCCGATAACGATGATCCCGTAGTCCGCGAAGGTGAGCCCCCCCGTCCATTCTTGCGGGAATATCAGGGCATCGTGGAGTTCGGCGGTGCTCGCGTAGATATAAATCCGGGCATCCGATTGAAGCGTGGCGCCCGCTTCTCGTTCGAGCTTCTCGAGGGCTTTTTGAACCGCCCTCATCAGCGCTTCGGCAAAGGACCGATCGCCCTCATACCAGAAAAGCCGGATACCCCCCTCTTGGATCTCCTGCCAAGGGTGACGACCATCCTCGAAGATGAAGCGCTCCCAGGGCGTCTCCAACACCCCGCCCCCTTGATCCGCGATCTTCCACTGATACTCGATCTCGGCGCCGGGCGGGAGGCTTTCTTTTCGCGTATCCCAGACCCACGTGGCGCTCACGCGCTCGGCCGGGGTAAAAGCCGGCATCACAGTGGCGGTGACGGAAGCCGTGGTCACCTTCTTGATTCGATAACGGAGCTCAACCTTCGTGATCGGGTGGGCGCTTTCGGCCTCCGCGGCGAAGGTGAGCGATGTGGGAAACTCCGCATGAACGGCTGAGGAAACGATCCGGATGGCTTCCGCACCGGCGTCGGCAGTGGGCGTGCCGCGGGGAAGAAGTTCGGCATTGGAGAGGGAGTCCGCCCGCGGGGATTCCCCTTCGGAATTGCATCCCGAAATGAGGGTCCCCGCAATGAGGATGAGGGCGAAAATTCCCGGAAACCATCGGAGGGGCCGTCTTGCTTTCTGCATGGGGCGCTCTCTTACTCCGTCGGCTCGATGGAAATGTACTTGAGCCACGGAATGGGCAAGGGTGAAGCCGGGTATCCCTTCACATACGGCTTCACCAGAACATAGCTGTATCCAAAGAACAGCGGAAGGCATGCCGCATCATCCACGAGCATCTGTTCCGCCTCTTGATAAAGGCGCAGACGCTCGGATTCGTTCATCTCCCTGCGGGCCGCATCCAATTTGGCATCCACTGCCGGATTGCTGTACTCGCCCGTGTTGTTTTTGCTCCCCGTATGAAAGAGGACATCGAGGAAATTCTGGGGATCGGGGAAATCCGCCGTCCATCCGATCTCGAACATCTCGTCCTTCTCTTCCTCGATCACGTAGGGGTATCGTTCCGGCTCGATCTGCCGGATCTCCACATTCACGCCGAGGTTTTCCCGCCACATGGCGATCATGGCCTCGTAAATCGGCGAGATGGAGCCCAGGCCGGAAGTGGTGAAAGTGATGGGCGGCAGATTGCTCGCGCCCCCGTACTTCGATTGCCGCAGGGCCTCCATCGCCCCGTCCGGATCGTAGCCCAACCCCTTCAGTTGTTCATTATACCCCGGCATCCCCGGAGGCAAAATGCCAGCGGCCGGTTGCACCAACCCTTGCATAAGCACACTAGCGATCTTCTCCTTATCCACCGCTAGACAGAACGCCCGCCGGACATCGGGATCATCGAAGGGGGGACGCGCCGCATTGAAGCCTAAGAACGAAATGGCGAACTCCGGAACGGTGATCAATTCCCGATGGAGGGGACTCGATGGATCGAGCACCCGCTGGATATCGGAACCGGAAACATAGGTGATATCGATCTCCCCGTTCTCGTACATCGTCATGGGAACGCCCGCCCAGAGATTGAAGATGGCGTACTTGATCCCGGGCATTTCCCCATAGTACAACGCATTCCGCTCGAGCACGATCATCTCGTCCGGCTCCCATGCGGCCAGTTTGAAAGGGCCGCTCCCATTCGGGGTTTGCCACCAATCCGGACCCGACTCCACATTCTCCCGGTCCACCACGAAGGCCACGGGATAAACCAGCTTGGCGAGGAAATACGCTTTGGGGGCATCTATGGTGATCTCGAGCGTATGGTCATCCAGAACCTTCAACCCGCGGATCTCGCCGGCCTCTCCGGAGAGCCTTTCCATCACTCCGACGATATCCCCGAGGTACTCTGCGGCCGTCTCCGAGCCGGTGGCCGGATCGCACGCCCGTTCGAACGAGTACTTGAAATCGTACGCCGTGACCGGTTTGCCATCCTGAAACTTGGCATCGGGACGCAGATGGAAGGTATAGACGGTGCCATCGGCGCTCACTTCCCACCGCTCGGCAAGATCGGGGACGATCTCAAGGTTCTGATCCAGCGTCACCAACCCGCTGAAGATCTCCATGATATAGTACGCCGAGGCGGTATCCCGCATGATCGCCGGATCCAGAGTGATCGGCCCAAAGTCCAGAAGGGAGAGATACTCCTCCCGCTTCAAATCCGCCAGAAGCGGCTTGGTCACTCGAAAGCTGTACACGATGTTGTCGATCGCATCTTCGAGGAGATCGTAAAGATCGGCCTCACATGCGGCCACCACGATGAACCCTTTTCCGTTTGCCACGAGCGAAAGGAGCTTGACGGTGATCGGCCCTGCCGGATCATCGCCGGTGAACACGTACTCCTGCGCGATTTCCTCGCCCAGTTGAACCCTCGACTCCGAGAGGAGAGTGAAACCGCTGACCTTCGGTTTGACCGTCTTGAGGGCCGTCTTTCCCCATTCATCGAGGGAAGTGTTCCTTGGGACCGATTCGACAAAAACCTGTATGGCGCAACTGCGGCCGGCATTCGCCACCGTGAACACAGCCTTTCCCGTCTTGCCTCTCGTTGCGGTCCATTGTGAGGGATAGTGAATGGAAAAGCCGTGAAGGGCATTCTGATAGAAGCCTTCGGGGGGCGATATATTGGGAACCACGGTCGCGGACTTCCCTTCCTTCGACCCGCAGCCGACGGTGACTCCGCATGTGAGGATGAGCAAAAGAATCAGTGTGCCGAGAACCGTTCTTCGCCAGAACGTGAACATACCGCCCCCCTTGGAAGGAAAATACCTCAAGGATAGTGTACATGATCAAGATGAAGCCAACAACTTGTGAGCCCCCGGAAACACCGATGGGATCGGAGGAGCCGGATCGTTCATGGGGTGTGGGGAAATGCCGGGGCAAGGTCCGCAGTGAAGTGATCATATGGTTCGTCACCCGAGGGTGAAGGTTGCAAAGCGGGATCGATCTTTTCGGGAGAGAAACCCCCCGTTTTCGCTGTTCGAATTCTAATGATAGAATGGAAAATGCTATGGTCTATGATGTGATCGTGGTGGGGGCCGGACACGCCGGATGCGAAGCGGCGCTTGCGGCGGCGCGGATGGGGTGCCGCACGCTGCTCCTCACCATGAACCTCGATACCATCGCCCTCATGCCGTGCAATCCGTCCATCGGCGGCCCGGCCAAGGGGCATCTGGTGCGCGAGATCGATGCCTTGGGCGGGGAGATGGCCCGCAACACCGATAAGACCTTCATTCAGATCCGCATGCTCAACACGGGCAAAGGCCCCGCGGTTCAAGCGCTCCGGGCCCAGGCCGATAAGAAGCTCTACGGGCTTGCCATGAAGCATACGCTCGAACGGCAAGCGAATCTCCATTTGAAGCAAGCGATGGTGGAGGCGGTGGAGCGGGGGGGAGAAACGGATCAATCCCCGCTGAGGGTCCGGACCGCTACGGGTTGGACCTACGAGGGCAAGACGGTCATTCTCACCACCGGGACCTCTCTTGCCGGGCGAATCATCATGGGAGAAGCGAGTTTCGCCGCCGGGCGTTCGGGGGAGTTCGCGGCATACGGCCTCTCCGAAAGCCTTCGGAAGCTCGGCTTTACCCTCGGCCGCTTGAAGACCGGCACGCCCCCCCGTCTGGACGCGAAAACCATCGACTTCTCCAAGACGATCGTTCAGCCCGGGAGCGATACCCCCCTCTACTTTAGCTTTGAGCCCCCGCGGGAGCCGCTCCGCTTTCCCCCGCCCAACCCTGTCTACCCCATCGCCAAACCAACGCCATGGCGGATGCAACTCCCCTGCTATCTGGTTTACACCAATGCCCGGACGCACGAGATCATCCGGTCAAACCTTCATCGGGCACCGCTCTTCACCGGCGCGATCACGGGAAGAGGCCCCCGCTACTGCCCATCTATCGAAGACAAGATCGTGAAATTCGCCCATAAGGCGGCGCACCCCCTCTTCCTCGAGCCCGAAGGATGGGAGACCACGGAAGTCTATCTTCAGGGGGGAAATACCAGTCTGCCGGAAGACGTGCAATTGGCCCTCGTCCGTTCCATTCCGGCGCTGGAGAAGGTGGAGATCGTCCGGATGGGGTATGCCATCGAATACGATTATGTGCCGCCGAGTCAAATCCGGAGCAGCCTCGAGACAAAGCTTGTCCCCGGGCTGTTCCTTGCGGGGCAGATCAACGGCACCACGGGCTATGAGGAAGCCGCCGGCCAAGGGCTCATTGCCGGGATCAACGCGGCGCTGAAGGTGAAGGGCAAACCCCCGCTCATCCTTCGGCGGGATCAAGCGTACCTCGGGGTGATGATCGACGACTTGGTGACAAAGGAGCTCACCGAGCCGTACCGATTGCTCACCTCTCGGGCTGAGTACCGTCTTCTCCTGAGAAACGATAACGCCGATCTGCGCCTCGTGCCGATCGGTTACGAGATCGGACTTGTCTCGAGGGAGCGATTCGAGGCGGTGGAGGCCAAGCGCGAAGCGATCATGCGGGAGATCGAACGACTTTCGAAGACATGGGTAGCCATAGAGAGGTTCGAAGAGGGGTTGGATGGGATAAGGCCAATGGCTTCCGGCCATAACGTGAGCGGACTGGAACTTTTGAGGCGCCCCGAAGCGACGTATGAATCCCTGCGGAGGGCGGGGATCGCCGATCCCGCGCTCGAGGCGGATCGGATCGAGCAAGTGGAGATCGAGGTCAAGTACGGCGGATACATCGAACGGCAGCAGAGCATGGTCCAGAAGATGCGGGGACTCGAAGAGCGCCGCATCCCCGATGGCTTCGACTATGAAGCGATCCGCGGGCTCCGTTATGAAGCTTGCCACAAACTCAAGAGCTTCAGGCCCCAGACGTTAGGGCAGGCCTCGCGGATCGATGGAGTGACCCCCGCGGATCTGGCGCTTTTGATGGTCCATCTGGAGCGCAGGAGAGGAAATGGAAAAGGCAGCAGTTCCCAATAAAGGGGAGCGCAAGCTTTGCGTTTTTTGCCGGATCGCAAACGGGGAAACGCAAACCCAGCTTCTCCACGAAGACGACGAGGTGGTCGCCTTCCGGGATATTCATCCGCAGGCACCGGTGCACATCCTTATCGTGCCGAAAGCGCATATCGTCACTCTGGCTGAGCTCGGGGATCATACGGCCATCATCGGCAGAATGGCGGGAGTGGCGAACACCCTGGCCGAACGCGAGGGCCTTTCCCGAACCGGCTACCGGCTGGCCATCAATTGCGGCCCCGAGGGCGGGCAGACGGTTTGGCACCTTCACATGCATTTACTCGGCGGACGACAACTTTCGGGCCGATTGGGATGATCACTCCCCTCTCCTTTGCCGGAGGGAATCGAGGGGAAATTCCCGAAACTTGGAACTGAGAGCTAAGAGATGAGCAAACTCGAAGAGATCCGCCGCACCCTAGCCGAGATTCCCGACCTTACATGGAACGAACAAACCGTCCGCCGCCGTCATTTACGCAAAGAAGGGTGGTACGAGGCAGTGGCATTCCGGGTGGCCCCGAAGACGCCCATACTCACTTCGAAGCGCCTTCAGGCATTCTCCGCGGATGTGACAAAAGCGCTTCTCCCGATCGGCCCCACCAACGTAACCAAGTGCTATGAGTATGCGGAAGCCTACCGGGACGTCATCAAGACCGCCGCCATCTATTTCGTCGAGCCGATCGAGGGGGGCGCTCGGGGAGATATCTCCGAACAACGGATCTCGGTCACGGTGTATCCGTGTGCGGTGATGGCCGCGCACGAGGGGGTGAGAGGCGTGATTGAAATCCGGCATTACCCATGCCCCGAGCCGTGCGAACAAGGGGGGAAGTGCACCTTTCGGGGATATGACAGCGACCCCTTTTCGAGCGTGCGGACGGCGCTCTTCCGCTGAATCCCCTTCATGGCCAGTAGAGCTTTCGAGCCGCCTTCTCGAGCTCCGAGCGGAAATCGGGGTGCGCCACGCCGATGAGTTCGAGGGCCCGTTCCCGCTGCGTCTTGCCCCTGAGCCGGGCCACGCCGTATTCGGTGACCACGATATCGGCGAGCGTCCGGGGGGTGCTGACGATCGTTCCGGGTTCAAGTTGCGGCACGATTCGGGATACCTTCCCCCCCTGAGCCGTGGAAGGGATGGCCGAGATCGCCCGGCCGCCCTTCGAGAGATAGGCCCCGATGGCGAAGGCCGTCTGCCCTCCCGCCCCACTCATCATCTTGGTGCCGATGGACTCGGCGGAGATCTGACCCGTCAAATCGATCATAATGGCGCTGTTGATGGCCACCACATTATCGTTCTCCGAGATCACTTTGGGGTTGAGCACATAGCTTGAAGGATGGACTTCAAAGAGCGGATTCATGTTGATGAAGTCCATCTCTTCCTTGGTGCCCCCGCCGACGGCGGTGGCGACGGCCTTGCCGATGTTGATCTTCTTTCGTTTGCCGTTGATGACCCCGTTCTTCACCAATGTGGCCACCCCACGGGGGGTATTTTCCGAATGCCATCCGAGATCCACCTTGTTATCGAGCACGCCGAGCCGTGCCACCCATTCCGCCGTTCCGCCCACACCGATCTCGAGGCAATCCCCGTCCTTCACCAGTTCGCCGATATACCCCGCGATCGTTTTTTCCAACTCCCCCGGCCCCGTCACCCGCCGCCCCAGAAGATCGGTGCCCCCGGGCGTTGTGCCGGAAGGCGTGTGCTCCACGAAATAGTCGATCTCCGAGACGTGAATATGATTCTCCCCGTAGGTGCGGATCACGTTCTGGTTGACCTCGGCCAGAACGGTCTTGGCCGCCCGGCAGAGCTCCTTCTTGTTCCAGCACGAGGCCCCAAAGCTGCAGAAGCCGTGGGCATCGGGGGGGCCGACTTGAATGAGATAGGCATCGATGGGTTTCATGAAGGGCACATCCGCCGAGGCATAGAGCCCCACCACCTGAAAATCGCCCCGCCGCTGGTCCATCAGATCCCTTACCAGTGGAAGCACATAGGGAATCTCGAACTGAAAGGTTTCATCGAAGACGGGATCGAACCACGGGATATCCCGTCCCCCGCCGCCGTGGATCTTCACCCCTTTAATCTCGCCGATTCGAGACGAGAGGGCAAGGCAGAGCGCGAGGGGCTCCGGCTGGCTCAGGACCACATAATCACCCGACTTGATAATCTTGACCGCCTCCTCGGGGGTGGTCATCTTGCGCTGATATTCCTCTTGCCATTTCTCGAAAGCCATCGTGCCCTCCTCCCAAACGAAATCCCAATGCCGGCGCAGAGCCGGGCATTGGGATTTCCATTATACCAAACACGCCTCCCCCGGCGCCTAATCGATCTTCCCTTTGAAACGTTCGTCCCGCTCCTTGAAGGCTGTCTTGACCCCCTTATCCCGCCGCTCTTTGAAGAAGTTGTACTCGTCCGGCTCCCACCGCAAATTGGTGAACATGGTATGCGAGATATCCGGGATGCTGTTGGTGAGCCCCCAGCCTTCATAGATGAGCCGACGGGTGGCCTTGCCGATGGCGATGCCATCGCGCGGCAGAAGGCACATGGATTCGGCCATCTTCTGGACTTCCTCATCGAGCTTCTCGGGCGGAACGGCCTTGGTCACCAATCCGATCCGGGCCGCCTCCTCTCCACTGACGAGCCTCCCCGTGAGAAGCATATCGAGCGCCCGCTTGATGCCGATGGTCATCATCAGAAGATGCACCGGAGCGCCGCTGCCGGCAAACCCGAGCCGCTGCTCGACACAGCCGAACTTGGCATCGGTGGCGGCGATGGCGATATCGGCATGGAGCGGAATATAAACGCCCCCTCCGAGGCAGTGCCCGTGGCACTTGACGATGGTGATCTTGGGGTGAAGAAAGAGCTTCATCGCCAGATCATGGAAGAACCCTTTATCCACGGAATAGCGGATGCGCTGGCTCGCGCGCCGCTCCCCGGGCTGGCCCGTCCCCATCCCGTAGATGAACCCCACCCCCCCCAGATCATGACCGGCATGGAAATCCTTGCCGTTCCCCCGGATGACCACCACTTTGATATCGTCATCGAATTCGGCATCATCGAGGGCATACCAATACTGATCGGTCAAGCCCTTCTGACCCGGCCAATCGGTGGCGTTGCGATTCTCGGGATCGTTGAAGGTGATATAGGCGATGTTCCCCTTCTTCTCATAGATGACCTTGGTGAACTCGACCGGCGCCAGTTCCAGATGCGGATGCAAAACTGCCATGGAATCCTCCTCGATTTACTGCCCTTCCCTTCAAATCAGGAACATTGACCTCTCCCCCTTGATCCCCCTCTCCTAGGAGGAGAGGGGGAAACTCCACGAGGAGATGAGAGGGATGGGCCGTTATTTACTTCTTGTCCTTCGGCGCTTCCGGCGGGGCCGGATTCTTGTACTTGGTCAGGAGCTTCTCCTTGGTGATTTGCGCGCATTGCTCAAAGGTCCACGCCCCTTCCTTATTCGGATCGTGCCGGACTTGCAGGATGATCTCCGGCTGGCTGAAGAGGCCGAGCGCGCCCGGAGTGGTCAGGAAAACCTGACCGTTGATCCATCCCGCCTCCTCACTGGCAAGGAAGGCGATGAAGTTGGCGAAATACTCCGGCGGCATGGTGTCCATCTTCATCTCCTCCGCCTTCTCCTTGCTCATGAGCCCCGCCTCGACCCGCTTCTGGATCATCTTCATCACCTCTTCTCCCTGAACCATGCGGGTCGCAGCCCGGGGAACGAAGACATTGCAAGTCACGCCGTACTTGCCGAGCTCCCGCGCCGTGCCGTAGGAAAAACTGGCAATGCCGCCCTTGGCCGCGGCGTAATTGATGTGACTGACCCCCCCTTGGTACGCTTCGGAGACGCAGTTGATGATGCGGCCGTACCGTTGCTCCCGCATCAGCGGCGCGGCATGGCGCGTCAAATTGAACGTTCCTTTCAGATGAACGGCGATCACCTGATCCCAGTCTTCCTCGCTCATATTCCAGATCATCTTGGGCCGATCGATGCCGGCGATATTGCAGAGGATATCGATCCGTCCGAAGTTATCCACGCACGCCTTGATCATTGCCTCGGCATCTTTGAAGTTGGAGACATCGCCGTGGTTGGCGATGGCCTTCACGCCGAGCTTTCTGCATTCCTCCGCCACTTGATCCGCGGGGGAGGATTGCTCCTTGGCCCCGGCGACCGTCACACCGAGATCGCATACCACCACATTGGCGCCCTCCTGTGCCAGCGCCAGACACACCGCCCGCCCGATCCCCCGACCACCCCCCGTGACCACTGCATTTCTGCCCGCAAGTCTCTTGCCCACTGGTTTTGACTCCTTTACCGTTACTTGACTCGAACTCCCCTTGGAAGGAAGGGAGACAACCGCCGTGCCGAAGGTGGTCTTCTCGCCGGCGGGATTCTCCCCCCAGAGGTCCAACGCCACTAACCGTTCACCACCTTCCTCGAACTTTCGGGTCACCTTCCCCTTCACCGTGAACTCGTCACCGGGGTAATCCGCCCCCCGATTGTTGCATGTCAGCTTCTTGACCTTGCCCTCATCTCCGATCCAATCGGTCACCGCCTGTGCCAGAAGCGCTCCTTTGAGCCGCCCGTGCACGATCACATCCTTGAACCCTTGGGCCGTGGCCGTGTCTTTATCGTAGTGCAGCTCATAGAGATCTCCGGCGCTCACCGCATAGATCACGAGGTTCTTTTTGGTGAGTTTCTTCTTGAGGGCGGGGATCTCATCCCCTTCCTTGACATCTTCCCAGTAGAGTTGCGTTTTCGCCATTTTCGTACCCCCTAGAACTTCATGATCTGGGACCGGCTCCGGGCCACGAGTTCGCCCCTCTGGTTGACATGCTCCGTCTCGAATTGAAGGAAGGTCTTGGGGCCCTTCTTCCCCTCCTCTTGACGCACGCTCACGAACTTGAAGGTGTTAGTGAGGACATCCCCGGCCTCGATGGGTTTGTAGATCTCCCATTCGCCCCCCGCATCCACCCCCCGCCCGATGGGCATCCGGGGCCGCAGCCGCGTGAAGGCCGAACTCATGATCGCCGACTCGTAGAAGCCCGGCGGCGCAATGATGGATCGGTACCCTTTGCTCTGGGCATACTTCTCATCATTCCACAGGGGGTTCGAGTCCCCGATGGCCTGAGCAAAGTTGCGGATGATGGATTTCTCCACCTCAAGCGTCTCGGTCACTTGCACCTTGCCCGCAAGCGCTTGAAGCTCTTCAAAGGTCAGGACTTTCTCTTCGGGCATATCGTATCCTCCTCTCGCATTGATCCGGCGCAAATCCTTAGCGCTATTTCCCCGCGGGCGGCTCGCCCACGATGGTGATCCCGCACACAAAATTGCCCGGGTGACCCCCCTGATTGTGGGCCAGACCCAATTTGATATCGCCCTTGAGTTGCCGCGAGGGCTCCTCTACTTTGTGCTGGAATTGCTTGTAGAACTCGTAGATCTCGCGCCCGCCGCTTGCGCCCGCCGGATGGCCGAACGCCTTGAGCCCCCCGCTGATATTCACCGGCATCTCGCCGTTCTGTTCCCATGCCCCGGCATCGATATCCTTCTTGGCGCCGCCCTTGGGGCAAAGGCCCAGCGATTCCACAGCGATCACTTCCGCAATCGAGAAGCAATCATGCACCTCGATCACGTTCAGTTCCTTGCGGGGATTCTTGATGCCCGCCATCTCATACACTTGCTTTGCGCACCGTTCGGTTTCTTCCCAGTGGACGAAATCGTAGTCCGGCCGCTCCTTGCCCCAGCCCGGACCGCACACGATGCCCGAGGCCTTGATCGTAATGTAATCTCCATTGGGCCGGAAGTGCCGGGCATCCTCGGTGCGGCACATGACCGCCGCCGAAGCGCCGTCGTTGATGCCGCAGCAATCGAAGAGCCCGAGGGGCCAAGCGATGATCGGAGCATTCAATACTTGTTCCACCGTGATCCGGTTGCGAAGGGCCGCCTTCGGATTGCGCGCCCCGTTCTCATGGGATTTGACCGAAACCTTGGCCAGCATGAGTTTGCCTTCTTCGGGGGTAAGGCCATAGGTGGCGAAGTATTTGGTGGCGGCTAGAGCATACCGTCCCACCCCACCCCCGATCTCCGGCGCCGCCCCGTAAACGGGGTGCCATTTCCCCGGGAACGCTTGAGGGATCCCCCCGAACCCGGCATCCTTCATCTTCTCGAACCCGACGGCGATGACGAGGTCATAGGCCTTGGCGGCCAAGGCCATCGCCGCCCCACGCACCGCTTCCGCCCCCGTGCCGCACGCATTCTCCACGTGGGTCACCGGAATGTAATCGAGCTGAAGCGCCCCGGCCAGAATGATGCCCGTCATGGCGATATCGGAATTCACATACCCCAGCCATGCCGCCTGAATATCCTTCTGACTGACCCCGGCATCCTCGAACGCCTCGTAGCATGCCTCGACGATCAGATCGACCGCATCCTTATCCCAATGTTCCCCGAAGGCGGTGCATCCCATCCCGACAATCGCGACTTTATCCTTGATACTTTCCATTGTCCCGCTCTCCTTCAGCACCGAATGGGCCGGACCCGCCAGAAGTAGTTATGAAGTTCCGAACCTTCCAACTGAATCCGGAAGGTCATTTCCACCTTCATGCCCACATGAATCTTGGCGGTATCCCGATCCGTCATCACACTGTAGAACCGTCCGCCGCCGTCGAGATCCACCACACTGAAGACCTTCGGCAGCACGATCTCTTGAGCGCGTTCGTCCATACTGTAGGTGAAGAGGGTTCCGGTCTTATCGGAAATGCGAATGGGCTCGAAGTTATCCTTGGCCCGGCAGTACATGCACACGCGGTGTTTGGGGAGTTGTATATTGCCGCAACTCTTGCACTTCTGGCCATAAAGCTTCCACACGAGCTCACGGTCCCGCCAGATGACCGGCAGAGAGGATCGCCGCGAGGGGATCGTCCCCTTCTCCCACTCCATGAGATCGCGGATCTGAACATACTTGCCGTAATTGGGCAACATCAACTTCGAATCGAGGTGCTTCTTGATGCCCCGCCGCTTGCCCTGAATCCCGGCAATGGCTTCGGTGACCTTCAATAGATAAGCATCCGCGCCATCTCCGTATGTGGCCAGAAGGATCGTATCGCCGGGCTTGGCCTGTTCGAGCGCCGCCACGAGGATCATAGGCGCCAGTGCCGTGCCGGTATTCCCCAGAACGCCGAACATGGGTTCCTGCACTTGCGTCTTGGGATCGAGCTTCATGGCCCTCGCCATCGCGGCGTGGGTTCGGGCATCGGGACCGTAGAAGGCGGCCCGGGTGATGGCTCTGGGATCGAGGTTCAGCTTCTTGTAAAGGCCCTTCACCGCCTGAGGTAGAATCTTGAGATACCCCTCCTCACGGATGAACCGGTCTTCCCATACCTGCATGTACCGATCGCCGGGCTTGCGCCAGACGTCGATGAATTCGCTCGAGAGATGATAACTTCCCTCGATGGTGGCGATCACATTCGTGTCCCCGATCAGAACGGCCGCCGCCCCATCGCCGAAATCGGCCTCGAAGGTGGAGTTCGGCGCAGCCAAACGCGAATCGGAGGCCACCACCATCACGTTCCGGGCTGAGCCCGCCCTGACCGCATCCAGAGCGGCCCTTAGCCCACAGGTAAAGCCGCGGAGCGAATGGGAGATATCCATCGTGGGAATATCCTCCCGGAGATCCGCCGCGGCGCGGATGATGCTCGCCGATTGCTTTTCGATGTACGGCGGAGAGACGGTGGCGAAGTAAAGCCCATCAACGATGCTTCGATCCATCCCCCGGAGACAATCGAGGGTCGCTTCGACCCCCATGGTGAGGCTATCTTCATCGGCGTTGGCCACCGATCGCTCGCCGCTCCCCGCTCCCTTCCCCCACATGAAACCGATATCCTTGCGGCTGAGACGGTATATCGGAACATAGGCACCATACGAGGTAATTCCTATCAAATCCCCGGCCCTCCTTACACTTTTCGACGGGCAGAAAGTGAACCGTTCGGTCACAGGCCCACGGCTACTAATTATAAACAGAATGCCCGTGACTGTCCACCCGGCCCCCGATCGGGCCCCTCACCGTCCCCAAAACCTATCCCGCCGATTTTGAGATTGACAATCCCTCTCGTGAAACGGCACAATAGCGTTCAGACACCCCGAAGGCGCGTTCGTCCGGACGGAACGCATCAAGAACGAGGAGAAACCTCATGGAAGAGAAAAGCGAACGGGAGGCCCTTCTTGCCATCGCCACCAACCGGTACATCGAGGAAGCGCTCTTCATCAAGCCGTTCAATGCCAGTATCCAATCGCTGGGGCCTGATGGGGCTTCCATGCGCTTCGCCATGCACGACGGCCTGGCCGCCAGCGTGAGGAATCCCAATCTGCAGGGCGGCGCCATCGCCACGATTCTGGATGTGGTGGGAAGCTTGGCCGTGTTCGCCAATGTCGTTCCTCAGATCAAGGGAAAGTCAATTCAGGAAAAGGTGGAGACTTTGGAGAAGGGGTTGAAGGCGGGGATGGGGGCATGGAAGATGAGCACCATCGATCTCCGCATCGACTATCTTCGGCCGGGGCGCGGCAAATTTTTTGTTGCCGAGGCCCGGATCCTTCGCATCGGCAACAAGGTGGCGGTAACCCGCATGGAGCTCAAGAACGATGAGGCCAAACTGATCGCGGTGGGAACCGGCACTTATATCGTGGGGTAGGGTCGGCTCCCCCGTGAGCGGGGATTACCCCACCATGTAGGTCCCCGTACCGACCGCGAGGAGCTTTCCTATCTCGTTATAAAGCTCCATTCGCGCCACAGCGATCCGGCTGCCGGATCGGAGAATGACTCCCTTTGCGGTGAACGATTTCCCCTGCCCGGGCCGGAGGTAATCAATGCGCAAGTCCACCGTCCCGAACTTGCTGAAGTGCTGAGCCACCTTGGGAACGGGTTGCCCTTTCATTCGATGGCGCAGGTTGAAAAATGCAGCCATCCCCCCCACCACATCCAGAATGGAGGCGGTGACCCCTCCGTGCAAAAGACCCCGAAACGTGTTTCCGTAAAGATCATCCTTCATATCGAACTCGATGGTAATGGCCTCCTCGCCCACATCTTTCACCCGGATGCCCAGCACGCGGTTGAACGGCGTCCGCTCGATGAAGAAGTAATGGGCGATCGCCATCAGGTTATCATCATTCATCAGATTCGGGATATGGTCTTCAGGGCGAAGGAATTCCATAGAGCCTCCCCTTCAGCGCAGGCCGGGGATATCAACCGACAATATACGATGCGGTCCCAACGGCAATCAAGATCCCTTCATCGTTCCGGAGCTCGGTTCGGACGACCGCCACTTTATTGCCGGTCCTCAGAATGAATCCGGAGGCAACGAACGACTTCCCGATGCCCGGCCGGAGGTAATCCGTGCGCAAATCAATGGTGCTGATCCGGGCAAAACGCTCCATGAGCTTCTCGAGGGGCTGGTCCTTCATTCGGCGGTAGAGATCCAAAAAGACCACAAATCCGCCGGCGATATCGAGGATGGAGGAGATCACACCGCCATGCAACGTGCCATAGACGGTATTGCCCTTGAGCTCCTCGCGCATGGCGAACCGGACACACCCGTTCTCGATATCCATCGAGTCCGGCGTCAACCCCAGATGCCGATTGAACGGGCGGATCAGACTGAAGTGTTCCACCATCCTCATAAGCTCGTCTTTCTCAGTCGGCATCGGCGCCCCCTCGGTCTCCCGAATGTATTCTGAGGCGGACGGAACCCTTTTGTCAAACACCGATAAACCCACTCTATCCCGAAGACCCCTTTTCATTTAATGAATCTATTGGACACATCTTGATTTCCTATGATAGACTCGCTCTGGACGCGATCAAACGGACGGGGGGCGGTCTTCCCGGCGCGAAAGGAGGCTCGATGGCAGATTACCGTGCGATGTGGGCCCAACTCGGGCTCGACTTAGAAGCACACGATGCGCTTCTGAAGGTGCTGGGAGAAGGGTATCAATCCCTTTTCCTTTCTCAGAAGAACCGGCCTCAGGCCATGGGCTACTTCGATTTCGTGATGAGCGAAGTCCACGGGCTCCGGATCAAGGAGCTTCAAGATGCCAAAGCGGCGGGGCGGAAGGTGATCGGCTCCTTCTGCGTGTTCGTTCCCGAAGAGATCATCCTCGCCGCCGATGCGATATCGGTCGGGTTGTGTGCCGGGGCGGAGTTCGCCTTTGCGGAAGCGGAGAAACTTCTGCCGCGCAACACCTGCGCCCTCATCAAGTCGTTCTTTGGATTCAAGCTGGGCCGGGTATGCCCCTATATCGAATCATCGGATATGGTGGTGGGCGAGACAACCTGCGATGGCAAGAAGAAATCCTACGAGAGCTTTCAGGAGCTTCAGCCGAATCTGTATGTGATGGAGCTCCCACAGATGAAAGAGCCGCGGGATCGGGAAATACTGAAATCGGAGTACGAGCGCTTCAAACGTGCGATCGAGAAGCTCACGGGCGTCAAGATAGATGCGGCGCGCCTCAAGAAAGGGATCCAAACGGTGAATGCCAAACGGCGGGCGCTTCATCGTCTTGCGGCCCTCCGCTCGGCGGACCCGGCGCCGATCTCGGGGCTCGATGGTTTGCTCATCAATCAAGTGGCCTTCTACGATGATCCGGCGCGGTTCACCGAATCGGTGAACAAGGTCTGCGATGAGCTTGAAGCGCGGGTCCGGAAGGGAGATGGGGTGGCTCCCAAGGGAACTCCTCGCATCTTGATTTCCGGCTGCCCCATGGCGGTGCCCAACTGGAAGGTGCCCTCCATCATCGAAAGCTCCGGCGCGGTCATCGTGGGCGAGGAATCGTGTGTGGGCGAGCGCGGCCAGCGGAATCTGGTGGACGAGTCCGGCACCACTCAAAAGGCCCTCATGGATGCCATCGTGGAGCGCTATTTCCAGATTGACTGCGCCATCTTCACCCCGAATCCCGACCGTTTGCAGCACATCGAAGATATGGCCAAAGCTTACCGGGCGGACGGCGTGATCCACTATGCCCTTCAGTTCTGTCAGCCCTATACGATCGAGTCGTACGCCGTGGAGCAGAAACTCAAGTCGAAGGGCGTTCCCGTCATGCGGTTGGAGACGGATTACAGCCAAGAAGACATCGGTCAACTCAAAGTCCGGGTGGAGACGTTCATCGAGATGCTGAGGCAACAGCGATCCTCTCGAAAGGGATAAGGATCGGGGGAGGAGAGGATATGGCACTTACGATCGATGCGCGGGGACTGGCCTGCCCGCATCCGGTGGTTCTGACGAACAAGGCGTTCGAGGAATCCGATGAGGTGATCACCATCGTTGATAACGCTGTGGCGCGTGAGAACGTAACCCGTCTGGCCGAGAGCAAAGGGTTCCGGGTGAACGTGGAAACGAAGGCGGATGGGATCTATCTCCATATGAGCCGCGAGGCATCCCCGAAAGCTCAGGCTTCATGCCGGCCGCTTTTGAGCGGGCCCACGGTGCTTCTGATTGCCTCGGATGGGATCGGCCGGGGGAGCGAGGGACTCGGCCGGAAGCTCATGGTCAGTTTCGTTCAAATCCTGCACGAGATCAGCCCGCGCCCCGATACGGTCATCTTCATGAACAGCGGGGTTCGCCTTGTGGCCGAAGGGTCTCCGGTGATCGAAGACCTTCGGGCCCTACAGGAGCGAGGGGTTCGAATCCTTGCCTGCGGCACATGTCTGGGGCATTACGATCTGAAAGAGAAAGTGGCCGTGGGGCAAATCTCCAACATGTTCGATATCGCGTCGGCGCTTCTGGGAGCCGGGAGACTAGTGAGCCTCTAGTCCGTATTTCCCTTCAGCTCACACGGTGGCATGCCACCGCATGGCCCGGGGCAATCTCCCGAAGCTCCGGCTCGAGGCGGGCACAGAGGGGCTGGGCGCGGGGACAGCGGGGGTGGAAACGACAACCCGAAGGGAGGTGGAGGGGGCTGGGCGGCTCTCCCGCAAGAGGCGCCGGACGCCGGTCGGCCGCCAGTGTGGGCACGGAGGCCAGCAGGGCATCCGTATACGGGTGGGCGGGTTCGGTGAAGATCGCCTCGGTCGGGCCCATCTCCACGAATTTCCCGAGGTACATCACCGCCATCCGGTCGGCGATGCGCCGGACTAGGTTCAAGTTGTGGGAAATGTAAAGGTAACCGGTCCTGCGCTCCGTGCGAAATCGTTCCAGCAAGTTCACTATCTGAGACTGAACCAGAAGATCGAGGGAAGCGGCGGCTTCATCGGCAACGATGAAATCCGGAGCAAGGCTGAGTGCCCGGGCGATCCCGATGCGCTGCCGCTGGCCGCCGGAAAGCTCGTGAGGGTAGCGATCGGCAAGATCGGGGGTGAGATTGACCATTTCCATGATCTCCCCAAGCCTCTCCGCCGCTTTCCCATCGAGCCGCCGGTGGACTCGAAGGGGTTCCAAAAGGAGATCGCGCGTGCGCATGCGGGGATTGAGGGACCCATCGGCATCTTGAAAGATGATCTGCATCCGTTGTCTCAAGGTGCGCAGTTTCCTCCCCTTGAGCGCGAGAAGGTTCAAGCCATCGAAACGGATTCCCCCCGATGTCGGCTCAAGGAGCCGGAGGATGCATCGGCCCACCGTCGTTTTGCCGCAGCCGCTCTCGCCGACAAGCCCGAACACCTCGCCCTTCGCGATCTCGAAGGAAACGCCGTCCACCGCTTTGACCACTTTCTTGCGGAAGAGGCCGGAGGAGAAATACTTCTTGAGGTTTTTCACCTCGATGATCGGGCCGCCGACGGCGAAGGTTCCCAAGGCACCTCGCCCGTCCTTTCGCTCAAGGATCGCAAGATCCCCGGTCATGCCGTCACCCCCGAATGTTGGTAGAGATGGCATCTTACGCCGTCCTCGATGGCCGGCATCGCTTCCCGGCAAATGTCCTGAGCCCGCGGGCATCGGGGATGGAACCGGCACCCTTCGGGAAGGCGCGTGAGTTCGGGAACGCTGCCCCGGATCACCCCGGAGCCATCGCCGGATGCTGCGGCCAGAAGCGCCTGAGTGTAGGGATGGCGGGGGCTTTTGAACACCCGCCGCGTCGCTCCCTTCTCGACAATCCCGCCGGCATACATCACGGCCGCCTGAGCGCAGAGTGTGGAGGCCACGGCCAGATCATGGGTGATGAGAAGGAGCGTGGTTCGGAGCCGGGCCTTTAGATCCGCGAGAAGCTCGATGATCTGAGCTTGAACGGTGACGTCGAGAGAGGTCGTGGGCTCATCGGCGATGAGGAGGGCCGGTTCGAAGGCGAGCGCCATGGCGATCATCGCCCGTTGGATCATCCCCCCGCTGAACTCGTGAGGATACTGGCCGTACCGCTTGATCGGATCGGCGATTCCCACCATGCTCATGAGCTCGAGGGCCCGTTCTCTGGCCGCTTTCCGGGAGCGCTCGCCGTGAACGCGTACCGCCTCGACGATCTGATCCCCCACGGTGAGGACGGGATTGAAGCATGTAGCCGGTTGCTCGAAGATCATGGCGATTTCGCGGCCCCGGATGCGGCGCATCCGGGATTCCCCGAGGCCGAGGAGATCCTCTCCCTTGAAGCGGATCCGACCGGTGATGATCGCGCTATGCGGAAGGAGCCGCATGACGGCCAATGCCACGATGGTCTTCCCGCAGCCGGATTCGCCCACAAGGCACAGGGAATCGCCCTCACTGATTTCCAAATCCACCCCGTCCGAAGCGCGCACGTGTCCGGCGGGGGTGGGGAAGGTCACATGAAGATCGCGGATTTCGAGAAAGGGCATAGGTTACACCTCCACTTTTTCCTTGAGTCGGGGGTCCATCACATCCCTGAGCCCGTCCCCGAGAAAATTGAAGGCCAATACGGTGATCATAATCATCAAACCGGGAAAGATCATGAGGTGAGGCGCCTTCTCCATGAACGGCTTGCCCTCGTTGAGCATGTTACCCCACTCGGCCATCGGGGGTTGAGCGCCGAGGCCGAGGAAACTCAAGGCGGCAATGGAGATGATGGTGGTGCCCATGCTCAGGGTGGCCAGCACGATGATCGGGGTTACAATATTGAGCAGGATATGGCGGGTGGCTATCCGAAGATTGCCGCACCCGATAGCCCGCGCCGACTCGACGAACCGCTCCTCTTTGACGGAAAGGATGGAGCCGCGTACGATTCGGGCATAGCGAACCCAACCCACCGCGGCCAGCGCGATGACCAGATTTGTAAGCGATGGCCCCAGCATTCCCACGAGGGCCAAAGCGAGGATGATCCCTGGGAAGGCGAGCAACACATCGACGATCCGCATCAGAATCTCATCCACTGCCTTGCCAAGATAGCCCGCCGTCATTCCCACGATCATTCCCAATAGAACTTCAATCATGGTGACGACCACAGCGATCATGAGGGAAACTCGCGTCCCGTAGATAATTCGGCTCAGAGTATCCCTTCCCACCGCATCCGTCCCCATGAGATGATCCCAGCTTGGGGATGAGAGCCGTTCCGCTAAGTTGAGTTCCACGGGATCGCGGGGGGCAAGATAAGGGGCGAAGACCGCTATGAATACCAAAACGGAAAGTATCCCCGCACCGATGACGGCAAGTCGGTTTTTTTTGAGCGCCTGAACAATGGGCCCCATCGCCTCACCGACCTCTCTCATATCGAATTCTCGGATCGAGATAGGCGTAAAGGACATCTACGAGTAGATTGCAGATCACAAAGAAAAGGGCGATCATCAAGACGAATCCCTGAACAACCGGATAGTCTTGGGCGTTGATCGAGTCCACCAAAAAGTGCCCGATGCCGGGCCATGCGAAGATTTGCTCGACGATCACTACTCCGGCCAAGAGGTGGGCGAATTGGATGCCGATTACCGTGACCATCGGGATGAGGGTATTGCGAAAGGCGTGTTTGCCAATCACCACCCGTTCGCTTAACCCTTTGGCTCGGGCGGTGCGGACATAGTTGGCGTTGAGCACCTCTAGGATGCTCGTGCGCTGTAAACGGATGAGTATGGCCGACATGCCTATCGCAAGGGTGACGGTAGGAAGGACCAGATGGTCCATGCCCCCGTAGCCGAACGTTGGGAGCCACCCCAATTTGACACCGAAGATCAAAATCAAGAGCAATCCCATCCAGAAATTGGGCATGGAGACGCCCCATAAGGCGAATATACGGCTCCCGTGATCCAAAAGGGAATTGCGTTTGACCGCCGAAAGCACGCCTATCGGAATGGCGATGAGACATGCAATCACCATCGAGGCCGCAGCAAGTTCGAATGTGGCGGGGAACCGGGCCCAAAATTCTTCTGTCACCGGTTCATTGGTTCGAAAAGAAGTCCCCAGATTGCCATGGCCCAGCATATAGAACCACTGTCCGAGCTGTTTAAGCATCGTATTGTTCAGGCCATGCTTCTCCATGAATATTTCCACCTCTCCAAGGCGGGGGTCATTGAGTCGCTCCGCTCTCAGGATATTCTCGGCGGCATTCCCCGGTGCCAAGGAAAGAAGAAAAAAGGCTAGCAGCACGGTCCCAAACATCACCACGATGCTGATGGCCAGTCTGCGAGCGATAAATTGCACCATGTCTTCGGTCATTTCTGGTTCTCTCCGGGCCTTTGGCCCGGAGAGAACCAGCGCTCAGATTCTACTTGGTGATCACCACATGGGTCAGGTTCATATCGAACATGGTCGGGCCGTGCTTATACCCTTGCACCTTCTTGTTCATCACCACCGTTTTAGTGATGTCATAGAGGGGAATGCACGGGTACTTCGGCGTCAGATAGGCCCATATTTCATCGCACTTGGCGCGCATCACGGCTTCATCGGTGGTAGTGAAGGCGGCTTCGATCAAGGCGTCGAGCTCGGCGGAATGGTAAGCCGCAACCCACGAACTCCTTGAATGGTACTTCCCACCTATTCCAATGCCCCCGGGTATCGAGGGGAGACAAAGGCTGTGATGGAGAAACAGGTCGTATTCCCCGGTCGATTGCCGGTCCCAGGCGTTAATGAGCGTTTGGATCTTAAGGCGAACCCCCACCTTTTGGAGTTCCGATTGAACGACGAGGGAGATCATATCGGCATTGGCCTCGCCGGTGGGCACGAGCAGTTCCACCTCCAGCTTTTTGCCATCCTTATCGAGGATGCCATCGCCGTTGGTATCGGTCCAGCCCGCCTCGGCCAGAAGCTGCTTGGCCCGCGCTGGGTCGTGTTTGTAGCCCTCGGTGATGTTCGAAGGCCCCCAGATAAACTTGGGATCGGTGATTAGGTAAGCCGGAGCAGCCACGTCCCCAAAAAGCGATCTGACCATCGTCTCTCGATCGATGGCAAGGTTGAAGGCTTCCCTTACTCGAATATCATCGAACGGCGATTTGGTGCAGTTGAATTCCAGCACCTGATAGCGTCCGTAGGAATGGGTCGAAACCACGAGATTGGGATTCGCCTTGAGTTCGGCGACCTTCATGAAGGGCACGCTGGAATGGTGCTCCGGCGCGCCGATTATATCCAGTTCCCCTGCTTTCAGAGCGAGTATCTGAGCGTAGGGATCGGGAGTGTATTTCCAGATCACCTTTTCCAGTCTTGGCTTTTCGCCCCAGTAGTCGTCATTGCGGATCAGTACAGCTTCCTGATCTTTCTTGTAGCTCACAAGCTTGAACTGCCCCGTCCCGATGTAATCAACGATCTTGCCCTTGGGATCCCAAGGGGGATCGACAGCAAGGGGACTTACGAAGTTATCCGCAGTCCATCCGGCCGCCAGATCAAGCAAGAACGGGTAATAATAGGTATTGAACAGAACCCGCAGCGTGTGGTCGTCAACGACCACTATATCGTCCACATATTTGGCCCAGATCGCGCTCGTCATCGCGCGCTGAAGGGCATATTTGGCCGTTTCGGCGGTGAAGGGGGTACCGTCATGATACTTGACCCCCTGGCGCAAAATGAGGACCCACTCCTTGCCATCCGGGGAAATGGTCCATGACTCAGCGAGTCTAGGGAGCGGGTTCCCCGATTCATCCACAGTGACAAGGGTATCGAATACCAACAGTTTGCCTTCCGCCGCCTCCTTGAAGTCCTTCTGTGCCCCCATAACCAGTACTTGCTCGGCAGCCAATTTCGGTTGCTCGCTCGTAGCACGCGGGCTGCTTTGCGGAGAAGTAGTTTGCCCGGACTGCTGAACCGGCGTGGCCGCATCGGAAGTCGTCTCATCATCGGAACAGGCCACTAGACCTGCGGTTAAGGTTAACAAGATCGCCATCCCGACTATAACGAGCTTTCGTGTAAGAGACATTAGATTGCTCCTCCTTTCAATGTTGGGCTTACTTGCATCGATTCATTTCGCCGAAGGCATATCGCTTATGGTTTCACCCCCTTGACCACGAATTGCCGGGCGCTGTGCCGGGAATGACCGTATTTGAGATACGATAGGAAAGAATATTTGCGGGGCAGCACAACATCGGTCACGCTTGCCCGGAACCCTTCGCTTTTTAGTAGCTCAATGTCCGCCTGAGGGCGTTCGCGCTGCCGCATGGGCAAGTGCTGGTCCAACTCTTGCCCTTTCCACCGCGGGTCTCTCCATTCGGTAATGGCGATTAGAGGCATGGCGGAAACGCGCCATAGCTCTTGAAGCCAGGTCCTATCTTTCCGGCTCCAATTCCCATCGATGACAATGACCCTGCCCCCGGGCCTTAGTATCCGCCTCCATTCCCTCACTGCCTTTTCCGGATTGGGCAGAGTCCACAGGACATGGCGGCTCACCACCGCATCAAAAGATTCTTGAGGAAAGGGTGGGGCCTCCGCATCACCTTTTCTGAATTCCACCCGAAGACCCGCTTTCTGAGCCTTCTCTTGTGCTATCTTCAGCATCGCTTCAGAGAGGTCGATCCCTATTGCGTTGTGTCCCATCTCCGCCAATAAAAGGGCCAAAGCTCCCGTTCCCGTGCCCACATCAAGCACTCGAACTGACCGCTGGGCCTCTAAAGCCTCTGCAAGGATTTGTACCCATGCTTGTTTCTCTTGGAGTGAATGGATGCCATGGCCGGGGCACTTATCATAGGTCCGGGCAGCCTCAGTCCACCGCTTCTGGATCAGTCCTTTTAGATCACCTTCATGCATCATGTTTTTTCATCCCTCAAAAAGAATTGAGTCGCACAGTCGATACATGATTGTGCTCATGTTCCCTTTCGCAGTCCTCGCAATACCCGAAGATGGCCATGTGTTTGATCTCCGGAACGAAATCGTATTCCCTTCTCAGGCTCTCCCGAAGGGCATCGAGGTCTTCTTCGCCGATATCGAATACCCGCCCACAGACCCGGCAAACAAGGTGATGATGGTGGCCCTTTTCGATCGGATGATAGACCACTCGGTGATCACCGAAATCCGCTTCCGCCACCAAACCCCGGCGCCTCAGTCGCTCCAAACCCCGGTATATCGTGGAGAGGCTCACCCCCGGGATCTCCTTCCGGACTTCCTCGAATATCTCCTCAGCGGTGATATGCCCCTCCGCCCCGGTGAGCACCCGGAGAATAGCCCCGATTTGGGGGGTCCGACGACGGCGCATGGCTCTACTTGCCCTCCGGAAAGACATCCGCGCGCTCCATCGAGAAGAGTTGCTCCGCTCTGCTTTCGAGAAGAAAGGCCACCCGCCGGTTGACCATGGCCCAGTACCGCGTGATCTCCGAGAGATCGGATATTCCCCCTTCCACGACTCGTTCAAGTTCCACGAATTCCGGGCTACGGAAGACGGCCACGGGTTTCGCCTCCAAACGCAGGCCCGCTTCCCCCTCCGGGAAAAAGAGGTACACATGCCTCCGGAGGTCCTTCGCGACAAGCCGTCCGTTACCCACGGTGCATCCGGTGAGCATCTGCACCGCATCGAGGGCCGACGAGGTGTTTTCCATGATGACACGAAGGCGCGGCTGCCAGAGGCATTCGATGGCAAGAATCTCCTGCGCAAACAGACAAGCCCGATACCCGATGGCAAGATCGGGGCACAGGTGACCGTGGAAATCGGCCAAGCGCTTGAGCTTCATATCCACGAGCATGGGGCTCTCCTTATCAGGGATTCGGGCGTGGAGGATCCAGCGGGAGGCCACAGGTCTTCGGATGGCGATAGCTTCCGGGTCGGCGAGCATGAGGTAGAGGGAGAAGACCCCGCTTCCGGTGCGGACAAGGTAGGTGATCGAGGGATCCTGAGCGGAATCGCGGAAGGCGCCGATGACTTCGGTGATCTCGATCTCGTCCGCACCGTATCGGAAACTCAGCGGGAGTTGAAGGGCGTTATCATAGCGGACGGGAACGCTTCTCCATATGAGGTCAATATCCTCCTCTTCGAGCTGAGCGAAGATATCCTGATGCATCGCTTCTTCCCGATGATTACATACAACTTAATGCAAATGCAATTTATTGCAACAAAATTATAACCGAGCGATTTCCCCCCGTCAAGCAAACCGCCCGCGCCAAAAAGAGCGGTTCCGCTTTGAAGCCTTCACCCTCGGGTGTCTAACCATATGAGCACCTCATTCCGAACCTCGCCCCGGAATTTTCCATATCCGCTGAACGATCAGACTTCTCCGATCCCACCCACCCGCCCGAAGGTTTTTCTTGGGGGGACGCCCCCAATCCCCCGAGAACTGACTTTCCCGCCATGGTTGCCTTCGCCTCATAAAGTCGGTACCATAGGACCGGAGGAGCCGGATGCCCCCATCTTGCGGCGGCACGCTCATAAATGCGGGAATGAGAGAACGGCGATGTTCCGAGTGCCGCTTCATGGAGGATGATCAACCGGAGGAGGGAGGAAATGACTTCGCCCCTGATCCAGCGATACACGATAGATTTGAGCACCCCGGGGTGCACTCCGGGCTCCGAGTGGTACCGCGCCTCAATCCGGATCGAAGAGGATATCACGGAGGTTCTGCCTTACTTGAACGCCGTACTGAAGGGCCGACTCGACTACAACGATAAGGCCCATATCCTTCTCTGGGAGAGCGAGGACCGCACCCGATACGCCTTCCGGCCCCACGAGATCGCCGTTGCCCCCGTCTTCAGCCGGGAAGAAGCGAAGGATCTCGCAGATGAAATCGTGAACCTCATCAACGATATCTGGAGCCGGAGGGCCGAGATCCCGCCGAAATTCGAGGGGAAAAAGCCGCTGCCCAACGTTCTCGATATTTTGAAGCTTCTGCCCAAAACCAATTGCAGGGAATGCGGCTTCCCCACGTGTATGGCCTTTGCCGCCGCGCTCCGAAACGATTCCGCACAACGATCGCGTTGCCCCCACCTTGTAGAAGACGCTTATCTGAAGCTGACCCACTGAATGGGGATTTTCTCAGGAGGCCCGTTGACTGAAGTCTCTCTCTCCACCATGTGGAGCCTCAAGTACAAGAGCATGGCCGAGTTCGTGCGAAGAGCCCGGGAATTCGGCTTCACCCATCTCGAACTCAACGCCTCGCTTACCCCGGAGAAGCTGAACGAGCTTCTGGCCGTTCGGGGGCTTCCGATATCGAGCGTTCATGCCCCGTGCCCCAACGCCCGCAACTGGGAGGGGGTCGAGGCCAATGTCCTCTCATTGAGTGCCCTCAACGAGGATGAGCGCCGGGAGGCGGTGGGATTCGCCCGGGCGACCGTTGACCTCGCAGAGCGGGTGGGGGCGGGGTTCGTGATCCTCCATGCCGGCTGGGTGGTGATGAATCCGGAATTGGAACAGGGCATGCGCCGCCTGTACGATGCGGATCAAGCCGCCGGTGAGGAGTTCAACGGTTTGAAATCCCGGCTCATGGCGGCGCGCGAGTTCTTTGCCTGCCCCCATTTGGAAGCGGCCAAGGAAAGCCTGCTGGAGCTGGCCGGCTATGCTCATTCAAAAGGGATCCGCCTCGGTCTGGAGAACCGCTCGGACTATCATGAAATCCCCACCCTCGAGGAAATGCTCGATCTCTTGGGTGAGCTCCCTCCGGAAACAGTGGGCTACTGGCACGATGTGGGGCATGCGGAAATGCAATCGCGGCTCGGCTTCACGCCGCACGAGGACTGGTTCACCGCCCTTCGGGATCGGATGTTCGGGATCCATCTTCACGATATCCAAGGGCTGAGCGACCACCGGGCGCCCGGAACCGGGGAGCAGAATTGGGAGATGATCGCGGCCAACATCCCCGATGGCGCCGTTCGGGTATGCGAGATCGCCCGATGGAACAAATCGGCCGATGCCCGCCGGACAGTGCCGTTCCTTCGGGAAAAAGGGATCGTATAGGAGCGATCCGGGAGAATCGCCCCTTGAACCATGAACTGAACGCAGGGAATGTGAATCATGAAGATCATCGAATGGTTGAACGGTAAGATCCGCTTGCTCGATCAGACCCGCCTCCCTTCGGAGACGGTCTTCCTCGAGATCGGGGATATCGCCACGCTCTGCGAGGCGATCCGGTCCCTCCGCATCCGGGGCGCACCGGCGATCGGCGTTGCCGCGGCCTACGGGATGGCCCTCGGCGCCCACACGATCCGGTCCGAATCCCGAGAGAAATTTCTGACCGAGCTCGAGGCGGTCTCCCGAACCTTGGCCGCAACCCGCCCGACGGCGGTGAATCTCTTCTGGGCGCTCGAGCGGATGAATCGCGCCGCCCGCCGGGGCTCAAGCGTTTCGGAGATCAGAGCCGCCCTTCTGGAAGAGGCCCGGGCGATCGAACGAGAGAACGAGGAAGGGGATCGGCGGTTGGCCCGATTCGGCGCGGAGCTCATCGGAGATCACTTCACCATTCTCACCCACTGCAACGCCGGGGCGCTCGCCACCGCCGGCTACGGTACCGCTCTCGGCGTGATCAAAGCGGCTCACGAACAGGGCAAAGCGGTTCACGTCTTCGCCGATGAGACCCGCCCCCTCCTTCAGGGGGCCCGCATTACCGCGTGGGAGCTTATGCAAGAAGGGATACCGGTGACCCTGATCACCGATAACATGGCCGGCCACTTCATGAAGCAAGGCAAGATCCACTGTGCCATCGTCGGGGCCGATAGGATCGCGGCCAACGGAGATACCGCCAATAAGATCGGTACGTACACCGTGGCCGTTCTCGCCGGAGAGAACGGCATCCCGTTCTATGTCGCCGCACCTATGAGCACCATCGATTTCAATCTGAAGTCAGGGGAGGAGATCCCCATCGAGGAACGCAACCCCGAAGAGGTGACCGCAATCCGCGGCATTCGGATTGCGCCTGAAGGTGTGAAGGCCGCATGCCCCGCCTTCGATGTGACGCCCAACCGGTACATCACCGCCATCATCACCGAGAAGGGGGTAGCCAGAGCTCCCTATGAGGAAAGTCTGAGGGCTCTCCGGAGTAAGTAGATTAGACACGGAGCAGCGGGGGAAAACGTCTCCCGAACCTCTCACCCCCTATCGGAAGTTCCCCCAAGAAAGCCCTTTGGGTGGGTGGGCCCGGGAAGGCTTGCCGAAATGCGCGGGATATGCTATACACTTCGTTATTAGTTATCATCAGAAAAGCACCCGGAAATCCCCCCATAAAGGAGGTAACTAATGACCACTGAGGATCAAGTCTCCCGATCCGTTTCCCTCTCCACAGCCTACCGCCTCTGGCCCATGAAGCGATACAAGGAAATGTACGCCCGATCCATGGAAGACCCCGAAGGCTTCTGGGCGGAGCAAGCCAGAGGGCTCGATTGGTACAAGACGTGGGACCGCGTCTTGGAATGGAATCCCCCGTATGCCAGATGGTTCGTGGGAGGCGAGCTCAACGCATCGTACCAGTGCGTTGACCGGCATGTGAAAAGCTGGCGCCGTAGCAAGGTGGCCATCTACTGGGAGGCTGAGGATAAGACGGTATATGTCATGAGCTATTCAACCCTTTTCCGGGAGGTGAACCGCTGCGCCTCGGTGCTCAAGAACCTCGGGGTGAAGAAGGGGGATCGAGTGGTGCTCTACATGCCGATGGTCCCCGGTCTTCCGGTGGCGATGCTCGCCTGCGCCCGGGTGGGGGCGGTGCACACGGTGGTCTTCTCCGGATTCAGCGCCCAGGCCCTCGCCGATCGGGTGAAGGATACCGGCGCCAAGGTGATCTTCACTGCCGATGGCGCCTACCGACGCGGTAAGATCGTGCCGCTGAAGGAGATCACCGATGAGGCGCTAAAACACTGTCCATCGGTGGAGAAAGTGGTGGTGGTCAAGCGGACGCGCCAGCCCGTACCGATGACCCCGGGACGCGATGCATGGTACATCGATCTGCGCAACGAAGCGGAGATGTATGTCGAGCCGGAGCGCATGGCGGCCACCGATCCGCTGTACATCCTCTACACCTCGGGCACCACCGGCAAGCCAAAAGGCATCGTGCACTCCACCGGCGGATACATGGTCTATAACCATGCGAGCTACAAATGGGCCTTCGATATCAAGGAGGAATCCGTCTACTGGTGCACGGCCGATGTGGGCTGGGTCACCGGCCATAGTCAGATCGTTTATGCCCCCCTTTCTCACGGCGCGGCGATCGTTCTCTACGAGGGGGCTCCGGATTACCCCGCCATCGACCGCTGGTGGTACATCGTGGAAAAATACGGCGTGAGCATCTTCTACACCTCTCCCACCGCGGTGCGCATGTTCATGCGGCATGGAGAGGAATGGCCCGCCAAGCACGATCTTTCAAGTTTGGAACTTTTGGGAAGTGTGGGGGAGCCCATCAACCCGGAGGCATGGCTCTGGTACTACAAGAACATCGGTCGGGAAGGGTGCCCGATTGTCGATACGTGGTGGCAAACGGAGACGGGGGGCATCATGATTGCACCCACCCCCGGCATCGAACCCGTCCCCCTGAAGCCGGGATCGGCTTCGTTTCCGTTGCCGGGTGTGGATGCAGCGGTAGTGGACGCCCACGGCAATCCCGTGCCCCCATGGCAGACGGGTTACCTTGTCATCCGCAAACCCTGGCCCGGCATGCTCATGGGGATCTGGGGGGATCCGAAACGATATGAAGAAACCTATTGGTCCCGATTCCCGGGTTGCTACAACACGGGCGATTTCGCCATGAAGGACGAGGACGGTTATTTCTGGCTTCTGGGCCGGGCCGATGAAGTCCTCAAAGTGGCCGGGCACCGCATCGGCACGGCCGAGATCGAGGATGCCGCCGTGGCGCATCCCGCCGTGGCCGAAGCGGCGGTTACCAGCAAGCCGGACCCGGTGAAAGGCGAGGCTATCATTCTGTTCGTTACGGTCAAACGGGGGGTGACGCCTTCTCCGGCGCTACGCACCGAGCTCGGACAGCACATCCGGCAGACGGTGGGCGCTTTCGCCGCCCCCGAAGCAATCTACTTTGTGGATTTGCTCCCCAAGACCCGGAGCGGCAAGATCATGCGCCGGGTACTCAAGGCGGTCGCTTCCGGCGGGAACGTGGGGGATCTGACCACGCTCGAAAACGAGGCATCCGTCGAGGAGATCAAAAAGGCCTTCGAACACTTGAGCCGGGCCACCGGCGGCGAGTGAACCCGATCGCCCCCCCTTTCCCAAAATCATTTCCGGATAGTATGACTCCCGTCATAGAACAACGAGCACAGGCCCGCTAGACTCAAGGCGAAATCTTAAATCTCTGCAGGGCATTGCGATCCCGCGCTCATCGGGAGAGCTTCGATATGCTGGTTGTGGCATGCATCAAGCAAGTCCCCGATACCACTCAGGTGAGGATCGATCCGGCGACGGGCACGCTGATCCGGGAAGGCGTGCCCTTTATCATGAACCCATACGATCAGAATGCTCTGGAGGAGAGCCTTCGGCTCAAGGATCGTTACGGCTTTCGGGTGGCGGCGATGTCCATGGGCCCTCCCAGCGCCGAGGCCGTCCTCCGCAGGGCGCTAGCTCTCGGTGCCGACGAGGCGATCCTCCTGAGCGATCGGGCCTTCGGCGGCGCCGATACGCTCGCCACCACCCGCGTGCTCGCAGCGGCCGTCAAGCGCCTTGCCGAGAAAGAGGAGATCGCCATCGTGTTGTGCGGCCGCCAAACCATAGACGGCGATACCGGCCAAGTGGGCCCCGGCCTTGCCACGAGGCTCGGTTACGCGCAGCTTACCCTCGTGGAAAGAATCGAAACCCTCGATCTTCAGGCCCGAAGGGTGAGGGTGCGGCGCAAACTCGAAGGCCGGCACGAGATCGTGGAAGCCCCTCTGCCGGCGCTCATCTCCGTCGTCCGCGAGATCAACCGCCTCCGCTATCCACCGGTGCCGATGCGCTTGGCCTCTCAAGAAGCGCCCGTCGCCATCTGGGATCATAACGTACTGGGCCTCGACCCCGGCACCATCGGACTCAAGGGCTCCGCCACTCAGGTACGCCGGATCTTCTCCCCTCAGCGAGACCGGGGCGAGATCCTCGGCGATGGGCTTGCCGACCCCATCGGCGCCGCTCACCTTCTGGTGGGGAAGCTCGTGGCAAAAGACCTCATCTTCGTGAAGAAAACTTGACCGCTGTGTCTGCGAAGAATCGATATGGCCGATGAGAAGAAATCCCCCCGACCCCACGGTATCGCCCGCTTGATCGAGGGCAAATGCATTGCCTGCGGCGGCCGCTGTCAGGCCGTATGCCCTTCGAGCGCCATCGAGATGAGCGAAAAGGGCGAGCCGATCATCGCCCCCGAGAAGTGCATCGGTTGCCGCAAATGCGTTCGCGTATGCCCCACTCAGGCTCTCGAAATCTTCTACACCCCCGAAGCGCAAGCGGCCCTCGAAGAACTCGAATCTCAAAAAGGGGCCGTTCCTCCCGCTGAGGCCGATGGCTTGACGCCGGAGGAGATCGCGACGCTTGCCCGCATCAAGTCCTACAAAGGGGTGTGGGTGATCGTGGAGCAGACGGAGGGGCATGCGGCCGAGGTTTCATGGGAACTCATGGGGAAGGGAGCCGAGCTAGCCCGTTCCCGGGGCGTTGAGCTTTGCGCGGTGATCATTGGCAAAGAGGTGGAGCACCTTTGCCGCGAATCGTTCGCGTACGGCGCTTCCAAGGCGTACCTTATGGATGCCCCCGTTTACGAGCACTACCGCACCGAGCCGTATTACAAGGCGATTTGCTATCTCATCGAAAAATACAGGCCGGAGATCGTCCTCTTCGGGGCCACCGGAACGGGCCGGGACTTGGCGGGGGCGGTGGCCACCCGGCTCGAAACAGGCCTCACCGCCGATTGCACGGATCTGGCGGTGGATGACCGGGGCTATCTTTTGCAAACCCGGCCTGCCTTCGGGGGGAACATCATGGCCACCATCCTCACCGAACGAACCCGGCCCCAGATGGCCACCGTTCGGCCTCACGTGATGCCTCTTCCCAAACGCAGGGATTCGGCGACCGGAGTGATCGTGAGGGAATCCACGAACACCCGCGAGGAGGATTTTCTGACCAAGGTACTGGAGATCATCCCCGAGAGGCGCGGGGCAGAGGATGTGGATATCGCGGCGGCGGAAGTGCTCGTCTCCGGCGGGCGGGGCATGTGCGGGGTGGAGAACTTCCGGATCCTTCAAGAACTCGCCGATGAGCTCGGCGGCGCCGTCTCGTGTTCCCGTGCCGCCGTGGAAGCCGGATGGATGCCCCCCGAGCGGCAGGTGGGCCAAACCGGCAAGACGGTCCGCCCCAAGCTCTATTTCGCCTGCGGCATCAGCGGGGCCATTCAGCACCTTGTGGGGATGCAGGATTCCGATATCATCATCGCCATCAACCGGGATCGGTCCGCCCCCATCTTCGAAGTCGCCACTTACGGCATCGTGGGGGACGTGCTCGAAGTCGTTCCCGCCATTACGGCCCGCATCCGGGAGCTCCGGAAGAGCCGATCCGGTACATGAGAATGGAGAGGCGATCCGAAGGGAACGGGGGGCGTCGAAATAACGGAGTCCGATAGGGAAACTCAAGGAGTGTCCTGAATGTCATCGAATGCCGTGTTCGCCATTGTGTTCGCCATCGCCGTGGCGGGCTTCCTGTGGAGTGTCTTCACGCGCTTCCGTTTGATCGCCCGCGGCAAGCCGGAAGACCGGTTCGACCGCCTCGGCAAGCGCCTCTGGAGTATGTTCGTATTCGCCTTCGCCCAACGGCGGGTCATCAAGCGGGCGTTCGGATTCAATCACTTCGTCCTCTTCTGGTGTTTCATCATCTTGCTCGTCGCCAACACGGAGTTTCTTCTGCACGGGCTCTTCCCCGATTCGATCGCGCTGGCAAATCTCCCCGAGGATGCCTACCATACGCTTTCTTTCATCTTCGATATCGTCTCCGCCCTCGCCCTTGCGGCGGTGCTCGTCGCCCTCGGCCGGAGGCTTTTCTTCCCGCCCCCGTACATCGAAGCCCGCAGCCGCGATGCTTTCCTCATCCTCTCCCTCGTGGGAATTCTCATGATCGCTTTCTTCGGACTTCACGGGGTGGAAATCGAACAAGGGATCGAGAAAGCGGAGGACTCGATGCCGGTATCGAGGGCGGTATCGGGATGGTTCGGGGGGATTTCCCCCAACGGCCTCGAAACATGGGCCGATATCTTCTGGTGGATCCACGCCGTGGTTCTTCTGGGATTCCTCAACTATCTTCCCTACAGCAAGCATCTGCATATTCTGACGGCCATCCCCAATTGTTTCTTCCGGAGCATGGAGAAGGTCAGAACCCAGCCCCGGGAGCAATTCCGGAAAGGGAACACCTTCGGCGTGGGCGACGTGACCGATTTCACATGGAAAGGGCTTCTCGATTCGCTGGCCTGTACGGAGTGCGGGCGCTGTACGGAGGCCTGTCCGGCGACGGCGACCGGCAAGAAACTCAATCCGCGATTGATCGTTCGGGATATCAAGGTCAATTTGTTCCGGCACCGCGGAAAATCCACCCCCCCGCTCATCGGCGACGGCGGCGAAGGGAGCATCTCCGAAGAAGCGCTCTGGGCATGCACTACATGCGGGGCATGCATGGAAGTATGCCCGGTGTTCATCGAGCACGTGCCGCGGATCGTGGATATGCGCCGGCACCTCGTCGAAATGAAGGCGGGATTCCCCGATCAACTCCTCACCCTCTTCGAGAATATGGAGCAACGATCCAATCCATGGGGGATCGCGCCGGCGGAGCGGATCAAATGGGCGGCGGATTCCTCCCCCAAGCCTTTCGAAGCGGGGAAAACCGAGTACCTTTTCTATGTGGGATGCGCCGGGGCTCTTGACGCCCGCGCCCGGAGGGTCACGATGGCAAGCGCCGGGATCTTCGATGCGGCGGGGGTCTCGTGGGGCACGCTGGGAAGGGAGGAGCTCTGTTGCGGGGATAGTCTGCGGCGATTGGGGAACGAATACGTGTTCGATCGCATGGCACAGGAAAACATCAGACGCTTCACAGAGAAGGGGGTCAGAAAAATCATCACCCAGTGCCCACACTGTTTCAGCACCCTCAAGAACGACTATCGCCAGTTCGGGGGCGAGTTCGAGGTGATCCATCATACCGAGTTCATCCGTGATCTCATCGCTTCCGGAAGGCTTCGTCTGAGCCCCGGGGAGGAAGGAGGCCCCATCGTATTTCACGATCCTTGCTATTTGGGGCGGTACAACGATGTCTATGAAGCGCCCCGGGCGGTGATCGCCTCGGCGGGGGGCAAGATCGTGGAGATGCCCCGTCATCGGGAGCGGTCGTTCTGCTGCGGCGGGGGAGGGGGGCGGATGTGGATGGAGGAGAGCCCGGGCAAAAAGCGGATCAACACAGCCCGAACGGAGGAAGCGGTGGGTATGAACGCCGCCACGATCGCGGTGTGTTGCCCCTACTGTCTGACCATGTTCGAAGACGGGCTCAAGGAAAAGGGTCTGAGCGGGAAGGTTCGCGTTTTTGATATAGCGGAAATCGCCGCACAGGCTCTCACCGCTCGACGTTGAGAGGATCGGTGCTTCTACTCACTCAGAGAGGGCTTTATTCTTCGGTATCGGTAACGATCGGTAAGCTGAAGCTGAACTTCGATCCCTTTCCGAGCTTGCTTTCCACCCAGATCTCGCCGCCGTGTTCTTCCACAATGCCTTTGCAGATGGAGAGGCCCAGTCCGGTGCCGTTACGGCGGCGTGATTTGCCCGTTTCGAGCCGATAGAAACGATCGAAGATTTTATCGAGGCTATGCCGCGGGATTCCAATGCCATGGTCGATCACACTCACGATGAACTCGTCCCCGCGGATTGTGCCTTCGATGCGGATTTCGGTTCCCTCCGGCGAGTAGGCCACGGCATTATCGACAAGGTTGATGATCACCTGTCCGATCCGTGCCCGGTCCATCAGAATCACCGGGGAAACTTCCGGCATGCGGATCTTCAGATGGTGCTTGGTGGTGAGACTATCGAGCCTACCGCGGATATCCGAGAGGACCTCATCGAACACCGTCACGCGCTTTTCAAACGTCATGGCCCCCACAGACATCTTGGAGGCATCGAGGATATCGTTGATGATCCGCACGAGCTGATCCGACTCCTGAACGATGATCCGCAGGAAATCATCCCGCGTTTCGGGGTCCCACTGCACATCGGGCTGGAGGAGGCTGCTGGCGCACCCTTTGATGGAAGTAAGGGGAGTCCGCATCTCGTGAGACACACTGGCCAGAGAGATGATCTTCGCCCGATCGGCTTCTTCGTATGCGGTTTCGTGAGAAGCCTCTTCGAGTAACTGGGCATTATCGATAGCGCCGCTGAGTTGTTGAGCCACTGTCGTCAGGAGGCTTCTCTCACCCGGAGTCAGTACCCTTTCCCCACGGGTCATGGCATACATGACCCCGAGGGTTCTTCCCCGCGCTTTCAGAGGAATGCACAGTGTGGATTTGATGCCCTCTTCGAGCACCATCTTGAGAGCCCTTTTGCCGATCAGTTCGCCGGCATCGGCGAGCGACTCGATGAACATCGGCTTGCCGGTTCGGGCTACTCTCCCCGCGATCCCTTTCCCGATCTTGATGGGAGAAACGATCCGGGGGATGCTATCTTTGCCGTCGCGGGCTACCCGGATGTTCAGGTTTTCCGCCTTCTTATCGCAAAGATAAACGCCCATCGCTTCGATGCCGGTGATCTCGGCAATGCTCTCCAGAGCCTCGCTGAGGATCCTATCAAGACTCAGAGGCCGGATCACTACCCCCGCTACCGCCTTGAGGACCGCCACTTCCTTTGTTCTCTCGAGGAGCTCTTTCTCAAGGTCACGATCCTGTCGTGTCGCCACCGAGAACCCCGACTTCTCCGGCGGCATGCTCCCGGCAAGCGTATCCCGAATCAGCTTGAAAAGTTCCTCAGAGGATTGCGCAGGTCTGGTCCCCCGGATTTCCACCTTCGGGATATCTTTCTCAGGAAGGGGAGCACGTGGTATGGTGGATGTGCCATCTGTTGCCATGTCGCGCCTCCGGTGATAGATAGGGCTTCCCGTCTGCGCCGGCGTTCTCCAAGCCAAAAATTATGTCAATCCTTGCGACAAACGTGGGCGCATTATACACCACATCGTTGGGCCGTGTCAAGACGTCGAATTGCCTCAGTTACTGTACCATTTTTGGTGGGTTGATGAGGGAACAAAAAGACCTCCAAGAATCTCTGAGTAGTTAGGACCAACAACGCATAAGATTCAAGGAGATCTCTAATGACAAGCTTGGATGAACTGAGCACGGAAATCGAGGGGGACATGGGGCGGTGGGAGGGGACGATTCTGGGATGGGCCTATGGACTGGCGCGGGCCGGTGCGGAAGCGAGGATATCCGCATTCGAAGGCGGATGTATCGGGATCAAGATGCGAAGAGGTGCTCAAGTCCCTCGTCGCGATACCCCTGCTCAAAGGAAGCCCGTATCTGACATGACCATAGATTAAGACCGGCCGGGATTTACGGGGGCCTTCCGGCACCGGTCGGCCCCACCAATGCAAATCGCCCCTTCGCCAAAGCTCTGATCTGAATGCCCTTGCTCATTCAAAATCGCTTTCTAACTTGATCGTGGGATTGCTCAGAGGTGTCCACCCACCAAAAGTTGATAGTTACACCATGATTTCGAATCTTTGACACTGATTCGCTTGTGAGCTATGTTGCTCTCATCATTGTTGCCGTGGAGCGTTTCCGGACGTACTGAGGGGGAATGCTGAACTCTGTGCAAGATTTCCGCAGGTACATCGCTCGCCACGGCACTGTGTTTTGCTTCAACCTCCTTCTTTGGCTTGCCGTCTCGATCCCGTGGAGTTCCTCAGCCCCGGATCCCCAGAACAGCGATCCCGCTTTGGAGCCTTCGCCCTCAGGGTAAAAAAACCTTAGTCATCTCACTGCGGACCTTGCCCCGGAGTTCCCCCACACCCCATGAACGATCCGCTTCTCCGATCCCACCCACCCGCCCAGAGGGTTTCTTGGGGAACACCCCAATCCCTCTCCGAGAGAGGGGCCTTTTGCACGCCCTTCTTCAATCCCGTTTGAGGGTTTTTTGAAATTCTTGACGGAAAGATCCCTCCGTGATATGGTAATTATGAACATATGGTCATAATTAACGGGGGTAACACGCATGCCACGGCCCACCAAATGCCGCCGCGTTAGCTTCATCCCAGAGATCGTGTGCTTCAAGCCGGCCGGCGTGCCGATGAGCGCTCTCGACTCCGTGGCTCTTTCCATCGATGAGCTCGAGGCTATCCGCTTGAAGGATCACGAGGGATTGGAGCAAGAGGAGGCGGCCGTGGTGATGGGTATCTCCCGTCCCACGTTCCGCCGGGTCCTCTGGGCCGCGCGGCGCAAGCTCGCCGATGCCCTCATCAATGGAAAGGCGATCCGCATCGAGGGCGGCATCTTGAAATTGGGTCCGGGGCGGTTTCGCTGCGGATGGGATGGCCATGAATGGGAAGTTCCCGACGGTGAAGCGGGTACAGAGAGTGTCCGCGTATGTCCCCGGTGCCGTCGCTCGAACGTTGGAGCGGGGCACGGCGGAGGGCACCGATGGCGGTGTGGGCGGGGGTGGGTGGGCGAGGATCGAAGTCCGGTTGAAAGCCGGAATCCCCTTGAGGAGCAATCCAACGAGGAGGTGTGAACCATGCCGGGATTGGATCGGACGGGACCGATGGGTCTGGGCCCCCGAACCGGTGGGGGGAGGGGCCTCTGTAACCCGACTGTTGGACCGAAAGGAGGTGTACGCATGCCGTACGGAAGAGGATTCGGTTTCCGAGGGAGTTCCCCGCCATGGCCTTACGTGGGTCGGGGGAGAGGGGGAATGCCCCGCTGTGCCTATCCGGGGTGGGGGCGGGCGTTTGCCGGGGGATGGGGATGGACCTATGACCCCGGAAAAGAAAGCGATTGGTTGAAGGCGGAGGCCGAAGCCCTCCGGGAGGAGCTTGCGGCGATCGAGAAGCGCCTCGGCGAGCTCGAGAAGAAGGAGGGATAGATGAAAGTGGCTGTATCGGCTGCGGGCCCGGGTTTGGATGCACCCGTGGATGATCGTTTCGGCCGCTGCCCGTACCTCGTCTTCGTGGATGCCAATACCTTGGAGGCGGAGTCCATCGAGAATACGGGAGGGGGTTCCCGCGGTGGGGCGGGCATCGCCACCGCTCAGACGGTGGTCAATAAAGGCATCAAGGTGGTGATCACCGGACACGTGGGCCCGAACGCCTATGATGTGCTTTCGCGTGCCGGTGTGAAGGTCTACAGCGGAGCTTCGGGGACGGTGCGCGAGAGCATAGAGGCGTTTCGGAAAGGCAAGCTTGCGGTCGTTTCGGCCGCAACGGCCCCGCCGCACTCCGGTATGGGTGCACCGTAGTTCACGGCGCGGCTCGGCGATCGGTTCACCGAAGGCATCGGATGTCGGGCCTTCGATGAGCACTATAAGGAGGTGTCATCATGCCGAAAGGCGATGGAACAGGACCCCTTGGTCAGGGACCGGAAACCGGACGAGGACGAGGGAGGGCGAGAGGGGGCCGCCCCGGGGCGGGGCCGGGTGGGGAGTGCGCATGCCCTGCGTGCGGGGAGAAGGTTCCACATCAGGCCGGGGTGCCGTGCGCCAATTTGAAGTGCCCCAAGTGCGGCACTCCCATGGTTAGAGCGTAAAACATGCGGATCACGATCGCCAGCGGCAAAGGCGGCACGGGGAAGACTCTGGTGGCCGTGTCCCTCGCATTGACTCTGGCCGACCGGGCACGGGTGCAGCTTCTCGACTGCGATGTCGAGGAGCCCAACGATCATCTCTTCCTCACCCCCGCTTTCGAGAGGTCCGAAGCCGCAACGATCCCTGTGCCGATCGTGGATGAGTCCCGGTGCACCCACTGTGGCAGATGTGCCGAGGTCTGCGTGTATCATGCGCTGGCCGTATTGCCCTCGGAGGTACTGCCGTTTCATCAACTCTGCCATGGATGCGGGGCATGCGGCTACCTTTGCCCGGAGAAGGCGATTCATGAAGAACCCCGCCGGATCGGGCGGATCGACATCGGCCGGGCCGATGGGGTCGAACTCGTGCGCGGCACCCTGAACGTGGGGGAGGCCATGGCCCCGCCGGTCATCCGGCAGGTCAAGAAGCACATCGCGGAAGATGCCATCGCCATCATCGATGCTTCCCCGGGAACTTCGTGCCCCGTCATGGAGGCAGTGCGCGGAAGCGACTATTGCCTTCTGGTCACCGATCCCACGCCGTTTGGACTCAACGATCTGACGTTGGCTGTGGGCGCGGTCCGGACTCTCGGGGTTCCCTGCGGGGTGGTGCTCAACCGGAGCGGTCCGAACGATTCTCAAACGGAGGCCTATTGCCGGCGGGAGGCAATTCCGATCTTGATGAAGATCCCTCTCGATATGGAGATTGCACAGATGTACTCCAAGGGAATTCCGCTCGCCAAAGGCAAGCCCGAGTGGCGATCCCGCTTCACCGAGCTCTATCGGCGGATCGAGGAGCGCGTTCGATGAAGGAGCTTGTCATCCTGAGCGGCAAAGGCGGTACGGGCAAGACGAGCCTTGCCGGTTGTTTTGCGGCCATCGCAAAGGATAAGGTCCTCTGCGATACCGATGTGGATGCGGCGGACCTCTATCTCCTCCTCGATCCCGATCCGGCGGTGCCCGTGGAGTTCTGGAGCGGCCAGAGGGCATGGATCAATCCGGAGAAATGCACCCGTTGCGGGCTTTGTGCCGAGCTTTGCCGCTTCGGCGCGATTCGGGATTTTGCGGTGGATGGCACCGCATGCGAGGGGTGTGCCTTCTGCTCCCGGGTCTGCCCCGATGGGGCCATCGCCATGAAGGAAAACCTTGCCGGGCACTGGTTCGTTTCCGAAACAAAGTATGGCCCGCTGGTCCATGCCCGCCTCGGGATCGCCGAGGAGAACTCGGGAAAGCTTGTGACCGCGGTGCGTCGGGAAGCCAAACGCTTGGCCGAGGAGCGCGGCCTTCGCTTGATCGTTACCGATGGTCCCCCCGGGATCGGGTGCCCCGTCATCTCATCGCTTTCGGGCGCTTCGGCGGCGCTGATCGTGACCGAGCCGACCCTTTCGGGAATTCACGATATGGAGCGGGTGCTCGGCGTTTGCGCCCACTTCGGTGTTTCGCCGCTCGTGTGCATCAATAAGTTCGATATCAATCCGGCCAACACCGCGGAGATCGAAAGCCAGTGCCGGAAAAAGGGAATTCCCGTTGCGGGAAAGATCCCTTACGATAACGTGGTGACGGAGGCGCTCATCCGCGGTGTGCCGGTGGTTGAATATTCAGAGAACGAGACGTCCCGGCGGATCGCCGCGATGTGCCGGACGGTCCTCGAAAAGCTCGAATCTCAAGGAAAAGATGAGGAGGGTTCAAGATGAAGTACGTGATTCCTGTAACGGGAGGGATGCTCGATCCCCACTTCGGTCACTGTGAGGCATTTGCCTTGATTGATGCCGATGAAAAGCGTAAAGTGATCACGGGCAAGAAGATCGTGCCTTCCCCCGGCCATCGCCCCGGCTTTCTCCCGGGATGGCTTGCCGGTCAGGGCGCCCGGGTGGTCATCGCCGGAGGCATGGGGGAAAGAGCGAAGGAGATCTTTGCCGAGCACGGCATCGAGGTGGTTCTGGGGGCTCAGCCCATGGACCCCGAGGCCGCTGTGATGGCCCATCTCAAGGGGGAAATCCGATCGACCGGGAACGCATGTAGCGAGCATCGCCATGGATGTGACGGGAGCCATGAATGAATTTCGGCCCGAACTCCCCGATCGCGTGTTGGCCGATGTGCGGAAATTCTACTCCGAAAAGCTGATCGATCATGCCATGAACCCCCGCAATGTGGGGGAGATCCCGAATGCCGACGGCTACGGGAGCGCCGTCGGCTCATGCAACGATTCGATGGAAATATGGCTCCGCGTTCGCGGGGGACGACTCCTCGAGGTGCGCTTCTGGACTGAAGGCTGTGCGGAGACCATCGCGGCCGGAAGCGCCCTCACCGAGATGGCGAAGGGAAAGAGCCCCCTCGAAGCGTTGAAGATCATGCCGGAGGATGTGATCGCGGCACTCGACGGTCTTCCCCCTCAAAGCCATCACTGTGCCGCGCTCGCGGTGAACGCCCTGAGGGCGGCGATCCAAAATTATTTTGCATTGGAGAGAGAGCCTTGGAAGAGGCTCTACCAAGCGGGAAAGTGAAAGGAGATATGATGGTGGATAGGACCCGCGTCGAAGAGGTTCTAAGCCGGATCGTATTGCCGGGGACGATGAGGAGCGTCATGCAACTCAATCTCCTCCGGAAGATCGAAGTGAAGGATCACCGCATGAAGGTGACCCTCTCGAATGCGGCGCTGGATCCGGATCTTCGAGAAGTTCTGACGGGACAAATTCAGGATGCCCTCCGCGGTACGGATGAGATCGAGGCGGTGGCGGTGGACTTCGAGGAGGCGCAGCCCAAGGACCTCAATCAGGTGGGCAAGGTCGTGGCGGTGATGAGCGGGAAGGGCGGGGTGGGGAAATCGCTGGTTACTTCCCTGATCGCCGTAGCCATGGCCAGAGAGGGGAAGTCCGTGGGCATCCTCGATGCCGATATCACCGGCCCGAGCATCCCCAAGATGTTCGGTGTGCACGGCCGGCCGGCGGGGAGCGAGAGCGGACTCCTCCCCGTATCTTCGCAAACGGGCATTCAAATCATGTCCATCAATCTGCTATTGCCCAGCGAAGATGAGGCGGTTATCTGGCGGGGTCCGCTTCTGGCCAAGGCCATCCAGCAGTTCTGGGAGGATGTGCTCTGGGGGAAGCTCGATCTCCTGATCGTGGACTTGCCGCCCGGCACCGGAGACGTGCCGCTCACGGTGATGCAGTCGTTGCCCCTCGCCGGGGCGATCATCGTTTTCAGTCCGCAGGATCTGGCGGCGATGGTGGTGCGCAAGGCCGTCAAGATGGCCCAGCAACTGAAGGTGCCCATCCTCGGTGTGGTGGAGAACATGAGTTACTTCGTGGTGCCGGAGACGGGCAAACAGATCAATATCTTCGGGCAAAGCCGCGCCGGAGAGATGGCCCGTGCCGCTGGGGCCCCGGTTCTGGGACGGATCCCCATCGATCCGGAGCTGGCCCGGCTGAGCGATCTCGGCCAGATCGAGAGTTATCGATCCGATGTGACTGCCCAGCTTCAGCGGTCTTTTTCTGAGATTCTGGCCGCCGCCAAGGAGGGCGAGCCGCGCAATCCGTGCAGCGTGTGCCAATCATGGATCGGTGAGTGTCCATCGGCCAAGGCGAAGGGGGCCGGATAGGTGAATCTATTTCCCCCGATCTGAAAGGGAATCCACGATGGAGGTTCCGGAAGAATCCACCCGGTTGGTGGCGGAGATAACGCGAGATCCGATCTTCCCCCAGAGGGTGATCGGGCGGGTCCGAAGCGACCCGAGCGGGTGTGTGGTCACCTATGTGGGCCTGATCCGCAACCGCTCCGATGGGAAAGCCGTCCGGGCGGTGGAGTACCGGGATCCCTCCGGGCGGGCGGAGGATCGGCTCATGGAGATGGCTCGCGAGGCCGGGAAACGATGGCCGGTGAACGGGATCGCCATCGTGCACCGGATCGGCACATTGAACGTGGGGGAGATCAATCTGGTGGTAGCCGTCGCAGCCGCGCATCGAACCGAAGGGTTCGCCGCATGTCAGTTCCTCATCGATCGCTTCAAGGAACGGCTCCCCACCGAAAAGCGGGAAACCTATCGGGATGACGAAGGCCCCGCTCATGGGGAGGAACCATCGAAAGGAGAGGAGCTATGAACGTCCGAATCACCGCCCTTGCGGAAAACACGGCCGGGCCCGGCGTTCTCGCCGAATGGGGATGGAGCGTGCTCGTGGAAGCGGATGGGGTGAGGATTCTCATGGATACCGGCCAGAGCTCCGTGGCCGTGCACAATGCGGGGCTGCTTCGTCTGGACTTGAGGCAAATCGACAAGCTCGTTCTGAGCCATGGCCATTACGATCATACGGGGGGATTGGAGGATGTGCTGCGGCGGACCGGCGAGCGGGAGATCATCGCCCATCCGGACATCTGGGATGAAAAATATGCGGTGTATGGTGCGAGCCGTCGGTACATCGGCATTCCCGCGGCGCGGCCTCAGCTCGAAAGCTTGGGGGCGCGATTTCGCCTTTCGAAGGAGCCGGTTTGGATCACCGATCGCATCGTCACGAGCGGTGAGATCCCCATGACCACCGCCTACGAGAAGACCGATGCCCATTTGTGCGTGCATCGCGGCGATTCGATGGAGCCCGATCCATTTGCCGATGATCTGGCCATCGCGGTGAAGACCGAGAAAGGTCTGATCGTGATCCTCGGATGCGCCCATCGAGGGATGGTGAATACCCTCCGCCATTTCCAAAAGCTGACGGGAGAGGAACGGGTTCACTGTGTGATCGGGGGCACGCATCTCATTGCCGCGTCCGCCGAGTGGCTGGCCCAGGCCGCGGCGGATCTCCGCAAGATCGGCGTCGGCAAGCTGGGCGTCTCTCACTGCACGGGTTTCAGCGCTGCAAGCTGGCTTGCGGCAGAATTCCCCGGGACCTTCTTCCAGTTCAACGCTGGCAGTGTAGTCTCTCTTCCCTGAACCGGGGGCCGGGCCTTTCCTCGATCCGGCCGACGAAATAGTTGACAAGGAAACTATTTTCCCCTATACTCGTTGGCAAGGAAATCAGGCCATGCCGATGCCCGCAAAGAACGGATTTGCCATCATTCGGGATTTGTTCCGGCTTGAAAGTGCGCTTCACCGTAACGGCGATCGCATCACGGGCGAGTATGGACTCAATCAGCAGCAGTATGTGGTGCTGAGCGAGATCGTGGATCGGGGCCCCATCAATCAGAAGCGATTGGTAGGGGAGCTCGTGATCGAGAAATCGAACCTCTCGAAGATCGTGAAAAAGCTGAAGGCGCTTGGACTCATCGAGATCACGCCTTCGTCCGAAGATGGGAGGGCTACCTTGTTGAATGCTACGCCGAAGGGCAGGGCCGTCTGGCAGGAATGCATGGAGAAGTTCGATGCGTGGCAGAGCCGATGGGTTGCGCCCCTCAGCGAGGACGAGGTGGCTCAGACCCTGAGAGTGCTGGAACGGTTGAAGACGTTGCCGCTTTAGGGTATCTTGGCAAGAAAACACGCTAAGGAGGAAAGGAATGGCAGAAAGATACGATGTGGTGGTAGTGGGATCCGGCGTGGGGGGGATGTGTGCGGCGGCATTGGCGGTGAAGAAGGGTTACAAAACGCTGGTACTCGAGAGTCTGGATCGCGTCGGCGGGAGATACTCGACGGTGGAGATCGATGGGTACAAGTGTCTCACGGGCGCCTGTGTGATCCATTACTCCGGATGGGTGCCGTGGGTGTTCAAGGAGGTGGGGGCGCCGCTCGAGCTCCGCGATGCTTCGGAGGTGTACTACAATATCAAGGGTCAGGAGTTCAAAGTCCCCTTGCAGAATCGGGTGACCGCCCTCTTCGATATCTGCAACCGGCTCGGCGGAGGGGAAGGCAAGAGCAAGAATATCATGGGCGGAATGGTCAAAGAGGTGGCCAGTAAGAAGCTTTCCGGATTTTTCGGAAAGGCCGTGATGGATCCCAAGCAAACGGGCGGCCTGACCCTGCGCGAATGGCTTCTTCAGTACACCGATAATCCCGTTGCCCATGCCCTGTTCGATTCGCTCTCGATCGGCTGGGTTGTGGCCCATTCCTACGAGATCCCGGCCTCCGAGTATTTCTACTTCATGTCCGTCATGAAGGGGATGAACGATATCGGCCTTGCTCCCAAGGGAAACAAGTACAACATGGAGCAACTGGTCAAGGTGGTCAAATCGAACGGCGACGTGTGGTTGGCCAGCCCCGTGACCAAGATCCTCGTGAGCAAGGGGGTGGTGACGGGGGTTGTGGTGAGGAAGGAGGGGGGCGCCGAGGAGGAGATCGCCTGCAAGGCGGTGATCAGCAACGTCGGACCGCGCAAGACGGTTGAGCTTTCGGGCGAAGAGAATTACCCGGAGGAATATCTCCGCGATATGAGGGTCAAGCTCCGGCCGGTGCCGGTCACGCTGGTGCATGTGGCCAGCGAGAAGCCGCTTGTCATGCCCGGAGGAGAGCACGGAATGGAGCTCGTGGCCGGGATGCGCCGCGTCACCGCCGCCGTTCCACTCACGAACACCTGCCCTGAGCTTGCGCCCAAGGGGATGCATCTGATTCACTACGCTTGTTCGCCGCCCTCCACTTTGGTGGCCATGGATCCCGAAGAGGAGATCCGCATGATCAACAAGGATCTGCGGGATCTGCATCCCGATTTCGATCGATATGCCAAGATCATCAGCATCGAGCCGAAGAACATTGATGATGACCTGAACGAAGGCCGGAGCTGGCAGGCGGCCCCCTATCAGATGCCGCGCGAGACGCCCGTCAAGAACCTCTGGAATGTGGGCGATGGGGTCCAATCCCGCGGCTACACCGGTACTTCGGGATGCGCCGAGGGCGCCAAAAACGTCGTCGAACAGCTCAAGAAGGCCGTGAAGCCCGGATAACGGCTTACGGCTTTCGGAAGGCGTTTTCGAGATTCCCCGCGGCCCGAGGCCGCGGGGAATCTCCTTTTTCGCTTCGAAGCCCGATCCCCGCGTACCCGGGAACGGAGGGTGATCCGAATTGAACTGGGAAGCCAACTGCCGAACCACCGCCATGGGCATCATGCCGCACACTGATGTGGCGCATGCTCTGGAGCTTGTCTTCTCTCTCGATATCCCCTTCTGGCCGCAACTCCCCCGGGTCAGCTTCTACGAGGATATGTATGCCCAGCTCTCCGAAGGGTTCCCCGGCATCGCGGTGAACGTACCCGAACAGCGCGTCGAGTTCGATACCGCCCGCTTCCGCGAAGAGTTGAACACCTATGCCCGGCGCCTCGAGGATGCCGCCGGCTTTGCCCTCAGCCCTCGCTATTCTGTCGTCTTCCACCGGTTCCTAGAACGTGACCTTTCGGGGTACACCGCGATCCGTGGCCAGTCCACCGGCCCGGTGAGCTTCGGATTCAAGATCGTGGACGAAAATCTCAAGCCGATCATCTACAACGATGAGGTCCGGCCGCTGCTGTTCGATTTCGTTCAGCGCAAGGTGAATATTCAGTACCGGCAACTCGTGGCCAAGAATCCCAATGCCTTCGTTTGGGTGGATGAGCCGGGCCTGGGCTGGGTCTTCAACTCCCTTTCCGGCTACAATGATCTTCGAGCGAAGGACGATTACCGGGATTTCCTCTCGGGCATCGAAGGGCCGAAGGCTCTTCACCTGTGCGCCAATGTGAATCTTCCGTATCTCCTCGATCTCGGGATGGATATCCTCTCGTTCGATGCCTATCAACTTGGCTCCATGCCCCGGGCGTATGCCGAGGCCGTCGCCGGCTTTCTCCGGAGGGGTGGGGTGCTTTCTTGGGGGGTGGTTCCTACCGATTCGACCGCGCTCTCTCAGGAGACGCCCGTCACGCTTGCCCGACGCCTGAGTGGCTATTGGCGGGTGATCTCGGAGAACACGGGCATCCCCACGGATCTCATCGCGCGCCGCGCGCTCATCGCCCCCGCACGGTGCTGTCTCAAGAACATCGGGGCTGTGGGTGCGGAGGATGAACCGGCCCCCCGGACGGGCGGTGCCCTTTCCTCCATCGAGGAGCGGTTGGTGGAGAAGGCGTTCTCGTATATCGGCGAGATCTCCCGGATCTTGAGAGCGGAGTTCCGGATTTGAGGCCGTTTGCCGAAAAGAGCGATTCAGCTTTGCAGTCTTCACTCTTGGGTGAATAATCATTGACACCTCATCCGGACTTTGTATCGGAATTCCCCCCCGCCCCATGCACGGTCCGGCTTCTCCGATCCCACCCATCCGCCCAAAGGGTTTTCTTGGGGGGACACCCCCAAAACCCCCAAGAGAGAGGGATCTTAGGCACTCTCCTCTTCAATTTTCAATCGCTCTTTTTGGACCGCTTTTTTCTCTTGCCCCGGATGATCCGGTATAATACTCTCTTGGATCATTCGCGCAGGGGGATGCCTCCGGCGCCACATCGCTAAGGAAGATGCATGGACTTTGAACCGAAGTGCCGAACCACCGCCATGGGCATCATGCCCCATAAGGATCCCGATCGTGCTCTGGCGCTTGTCTTCTCTCTCGATATCCCCTTCTGGCCGCAACTCCCCCGATCTAGCTTCAGCGAGGATATGTTCGCCCAGTTTTCCCGGGGGTTTCCCGGTGCGGCTGTGGATCTTGAGGGACGGCGGGTGATCTTCGATTCCGCGCGTTTTGTGGAAGAGGTTGCCGCCTGTGCCGAGCTCATGGCCGATCCCCCGGCGCCGGCCGGCGGACTCGATTCTTCGCTCACCTTTTCCCGTTTCTTGGCCGCTGATTTCAGCGATCGCCCCGCCATCCGCGGGCAGGTGTGCGGACCGGTGAACTTCGGCTTCCGGGTGACCGACGGAGAGGGAAAACCGATCATCTACAATGATGAGGTGCGAGCCGTCCTCTTCGAGTTTGCGCTGGGAAAGGTCAACGCCCAGTACCGTCTGCTCCGCGGAAAGCACCCCAACGCCTTCGTTTGGGTGGACGAGCCGGGGCTCGGGTGGGTGTTCAACTCCTTCGCCGGATACAGCGAGCTTCAGGCCGAGAGCGATTACCGGGAATTTCTGGGGAGGTTCGAAGGGCCGCGTGCCCTTCATCTGTGCCTGAATGTGCATCTGCCGTATCTTCTGGGGCTGGGACTCGACATTCTTTCGATTGACGCGTTTCAACTCGAAAGCATGCCCAGAGCCTATGCCGAACCCATCGCCGGCTTTCTCAAGGGGGGCGGGATCATCTCGTGGGGCATCGTGCCTACGGAGTCCATGACCCTCGACCCCGAGACGCCCGAATCGCTGTATCGGCGGCTCCTTGCCTATTGGGAAGTGATCGAGGAGAACGCCGATATTTCCGCGCGCTTCGTCGCCGAACGGGCCCTCATCGCCCCGTCCAAGTGTTGCATCAAGAATGCGGTTCGGATGGATCCTTCGAAGAGCGCCGGGGCGGAGGACGATCCGCCGGTTTGTGCTCCGGCGCAGGAGGAGACGTTGGTGGAGCGGGCGTTTCAATATGTTCGGGAGATCTCGGGAATGCTCCGGGAGCGATTTGGTTTCTAATCCCGTTTGCGCTCGATTCGAAAGGGGGTGCTCATGGAGGAGAGAATCATCAGCCGCAGGAATCCACCCGGGTCCGATTCTCCCTATTCACGGGCGGTGGTCTATGGGGGATTGGTATTCGTTTCGGGTCAGGTGAGCCTCGATCCGGACACGGGCGCCTTTCGTCCGGGCGCCTTCGCCGAGGAGGCCGAACGATCCCTTCGGAATCTCCGGGCGGCCCTCGAGGATGCGGGGAGTTCCATGGAGAAGGTTCTCAAGACCACCGTCTTTCTGGCCGATATGCGAGATTTTCCCACCTTCAACGAGATCTATCGGCGCCATTTCCCGAAGGATCGGCCGGCGCGCTCGTGCATCGCCGCGAAGGAGCTTCCCTTCGGAGCGAAGGTGGAGATCGAGGCCGTTGCGGCGGTGTGAATCACTTCTTCGAGAGATAGGCCACCGTAACCCCCTCTCCCCCCTCCCACGGATCCCCTTGCCGGAACGATTCGACCAGCGGGTGCCGGGCCAGTTCCCTGCGGACCGCCAGCCGAAGCGTGCCGGTGCCCTTCCCATGCACGATGCGCACCGAGTCGAGTCCGGCAAGATACATATCGTTCAAGAACTTGTCGAGCCGGATGAGGGCCTCGTCCACGGTGAGCCGCCGGAGCATGATCTCCGGTCCCGGTGGTTTGGTCATCATCGGATCGTCACCTCCTCTGCCGCTCGGAGCGCTCTGGCGCCGAGCCATACGGCGATCGCGCCCAGAGCCGCATTCCGCACGGCTACCACATAGACGGCGTAGGTTTCTTTTGCGACGAGATCGAGGTAATTCGTGGGGAAGATGTGATCACCTACCCATCGGCCGACTCCCCCGGGGTAATCGTAGGGATAGATCTCCTGAGTGAGAAAGAAGGCGGCGGCGAAGGCGGCGCATACGGCGGGGCGGTGGGTGCCCGCGGAGACGGCCGCGAGTGGATACAGCCAGAGCATATATTGGGGCGAGAACACCTTGTTGCTCAGCATGAAGAGGATCACCGCCAGCGCGGCAAAGGTGATCAGCCAGCGCTCATGGATCGGTTGGTGCGAAAGGCTGCGGGAGAGTTGGAACCATCGGTAGAAATTGTAAAGCAGAAGCAAAAGGATCCCCGTGATGACCGGCGAAAACCGCGCCAGGGCATCCGGAGAGTTTCCGGCGAGATTCCACGAGCCGTGATCGAAGTTCAGCTTCGCCGTGCCGATGCCCCATTCGTCTCCCAAGAGGATGGCCGAAGCATAGGTGCTCTCGATCTGAAGCCCGCGCTCGCTGTGATAGGTGAAGGAATCCACGAAGCCATCGAACGCCTTGAGAAGGAAAGGCGCAGCGATGGCCAGAAGCACGGCGCCGAAGATGCCCCCTCCTTTCCATATCTCCCGGTATTCGCCCTGTCTCCAGAGGTACAGCACGAAGAGGGGCGCGATGACGATGGGGAAGATCTTGGCCATGGCGGCGAGGGCGAGGACGATCCATGCCGTCGTTCTCCAACCGCGGACGAAGGCATAGACCGCTCCCAGCGTGAGGATGCCCACGGCGAAATCGAAGTGGTCAACGGCCATGGGCCCCATGGCCAGCAAGAGCACGGTGGCACCGAAAAGGGTGCCGGCTTCCGAGTACCCGAGGCGGCGGGCCAGAGATCTCAGCATGATCAGGCCGAGGATATCCAGCAACAGCGTTTGTACCGCAAAGGCGATGTGATAGCCGCTCTCGCTTGCGGCAAAGAGCCGGGGGATCAAAAAGAAGATGAGCGAGACGGGCGGGTACTCGAGGGAGAAATCGCGGTAGGGGAAATCACCGCTCGTGATGCGCTGGGCGAAAAAGTGGAAGAGACTGCGGCTATCGGTCAAACCTTCGTTCGGGAAGGCCCCCCCGAAGAGCACGAGAATGATCACGGCGTGCAGAACGACGAAGAGGACCATCGGCCCGTAGGGCCCCACTCTGGCTCGGATGCCGCCGTTGTTCGTCACTGATCTTCCCTCACCTTCGGATCGCCTCCATGGCCTGCCGCAGATCCTCCGGCAGATCGGATTGGAACTCGACATATTCCCCGCTCGAAGGCAATCGAAAGCCCAGACGATGCGCGTGCAAAAACTGCCGGGCGAGGAATTCCGATCTTCTGCCATAAAGGGCATCCCCTACGAGCGGATGGCCGATGGAAGCCAGATGCACCCGGATCTGATGGGTGCGGCCGGTCTCGGGTCGGACCTCGAGGAAGGTGCAATCGCCGATGTACTCTCGAACCTCGTACAGCGTCCGGGCCTCCCGCCCCTTCGATACGATCGCCATCCGCTTGCGGTCTCCGGGGTGTCTTCCGATCGGCCCTTCGATGACGCCTCTAGCGGGGGAAAGGCGACCGTGGACGAGGGCGAGATACGCCTTGGTGATCTCGCGGCGCTGGATCTGGGCGGAGAGATTGAGCTGTGCCGCATCGGATTTGGCGACCATCATGAGTCCGGAAGTATCCTTATCCAGTCGGTGCACGATTCCCGGCCGCAGCGTTCCCTTGATTCCGGCCAGATCGGGGCAGTGGGCCAGAAGCGCGTTCACCAGCGTTCCGGAGGGATGGCCGGGGGCGGGATGAACGGTGAGGCCGGCCGGTTTGTCGATCACGATCACCTCCTCGTCTTCGTACACGATCCGGAGGGGGATGGTTTCCGGTCTGGCTTCGAGGGGCTCGGGTGGGGGGAGAAGGATGGTGATCCGTTCCCCGCGGGTGATCCCGCGGCTCGGACGCAGGGTTATCGTGCCCCCGATGCGCACATGGCCTTCCCGGATCAACTTCTGAATGTGTGCCCGCGAGAGTTGAGTGTGCTTGGCCAGATATCTATCGAGCCGTTCAGCGGATTCCTCAGCGATGAGCTCGATCATGGCTCCCATTCTAGCACGGGCGTTTGCCGCTCGGCTATCGGGCCGTCTGTCCCCCGGAAAGAGCGATTGGGAAGGGGAGTGCAGAGGGGGATTCCCCTCTGCCGGGGTTTGGGGTGACCCCCAAAAGAGCCTTTGGGGGGGTGGGGGGATCGGAGGAGACGGATCGTTCATGGGGTGCGGGGGAATTCCGGGGCAAGGTCCGCAGTGAGGTTATCATATGGTTAGTCACCCGTGGGGGAAGGATGCAAAGCGGAATCGCTGTTTTGGGGTCTGTGATATAATTTTCCCGATGCCGGAATTGCCTGACCTTGAAGCCGTGAGGCGGATTCTGAACGGAGAAATCGCCGGGGCGCGAGTCGCACAGGCCAAGGCC
>Ga0078972_1002590_pt1 | contig 59089 bp, 58 predicted proteins | sample YelNatPaOPGAMG01_FD_67568 | JGI IMG/M metagenome (GOLD analysis project Ga0078972, IMG submission 67568) | Hot spring thermophilic microbial communities from Obsidian Pool, Yellowstone National Park, USA - OP-RAMG-01 (SPADES assembly) (version 2) | ecosystem: Environmental > Aquatic > Thermal...
CTCAGAACCCATATACGGGGCAAACATTGTCGCCATAAAGTATGATACCATCCTCAGAACCCATATACGGGGCAAACATTGTCGCCATAAAGTATGATACCATCCTCAGAACCCATATACGAGACAATGTTGAACGCCTCGTGATGCGTTCCACGTGCTCGTTGTATGCTCAGGCTACCGGCGTAGAGAAAGGGAGCGCTGATGGGAGGAGTTCTGTCTCGTGTCGATAGAAGCAGTTGACGAGCTGGCTGTGGAGCAGGCATCGAGATGGTAGCGAACCTGGAAGAGATGCCGTCGCAGCGACAGCGACCGTTACTTCAGATCCTCCAAGCTCATGGTGTTAGGTGCCGGCCTCGGAGCTACGCAAGTCGTATCCCGAGGACGGTTCAAATGCGACTACTGCCCTGCACCTTGCGCTATATCGTGCTCCCGAACAGAGCCGCTCAATACAAATCAGAGTTTCTCCCCGCACAGAAGCGCCCTCATATCCTCTGGCGTATATTCGATATGGTTTCCATACGTAGGATTGAGAATCATTATATCACTGTAAACAGTTTTGTGGTGTATGGGTGCCTCATTGCCCTGCGACTGATCTCAACGATCAGGTGCGTAGTATTGCCACAATGTCGCGAAAAGGATTGGCGGAGCTCGCTTACGGTACCGCGTTCATATGGGGAAAATCCAAATAAAATCTCAGACACAACGGTGACCGACGGAATATCAGTTCGCACCCACTTGGTTGCACATAGGCCAAAGTGGACCAACGAGACTCATTTTGAACTGTGCAACGTAGACGAAGAGCAAGACTTGGCGTTGCGCGAGGATCCTGGGTAGAACGGCGTCCTGGTCGTCGCCGTGCCTCTCTTTTTAATCCAGACTACACAGCCAAAGACCCGACGGCAAACCAGTTGGAGATGCTCGGCTTTTCCAGACCTATGTATCAAGAGCGTCGAGCATGATTGACACCAGCAGGTATCACAAGAGAGGAAATCACGGCATCGTGACCCTGTTATACGCTCTGAGCACCGTATCGTACTGAAGTGTATACTTAGTACACTCGATCCAGAGAGAACGAGAGCATCTATGTGGCACGTGCGGACGCACCTCGGCAGACGTGTTTGAAACCGCTCTGGGATCGCCAACGATTCGTTTGTACAAAGGCCAGAAGTCCGCTTTGTCAGCTTGTTCAATGCCTTGAGAAAGGAAATGCGCGATAAAACTCGTCATTCGGATGTAGTCTACCGCGCTGGACGTGTGGGCATGCGCACGAGTAGCACGCCATTCCCCTCTGACGAGAGCGTATAACGAGTGCAGGAATCGATACTGTGCGATTACCCCTGATGCCTTCGAGACGACATACAACCATTACGAGCACAAACACAGGACGAAACAGGTCGAGCATAAGATCGTGAAACGGTTATGGGTGCATGACCTGGTGTACTGGAAGCTGACCGAACCTCAGATATTTGAGCAATCGAAGGTGAGAGGCTCGCTCTGGAGCGATTCCACCTGCAACAGAACGTGCAAGCACTTGCTGTTGCGCGACTTGATCGCTTCGCTCAAAATCAGGAAATATCTCAAGTCCTTCCACAATTTCTCCCGGCTTTTTGTCGAGCAAGCTTTCGATAAAATCACTGAATACTCGGCATGCGCTTGGTGCTCAAGTGCTGCACGCTTCCGGTGAAAATAAAACAGGTGGCCAGGAGAATCAACAATGGATTCCCCCCTGGAGCAAGGCATTGGTTGGGTACATTCAACGAGCCAGAAAAGCTGGAGCGCTGTTCATGTATCCGTCGGGGACGATTCTCGTGGGCACTGTTGAACCGTCCTGGTAACCTCCAAGTCTACCATACGAGTTCAAGAAACATGATCAGGATCATTCCATTCCATCCACACGTTCAACATCGACAAGCTAGCTTGGGATGTTCAGTTTACAATCTAGAAGAGCGTAAACTATCCTGGAAATAAAACTAGAACCTGACAACACCACACAAACAATGCTTTATGGAGTGCGCTTTTGCCAGATCTTGTCGCTTTGGAAGACTAGTCGCCGATGTCCATTTCCGTTCGCAGCGCGTCAAGCAAAGAGCAGCAGACGTTTTCGGTACGGCGTTACGGAACGTTTCTTTGCTGGTCAGCTGGGCGGCAGACATCAATCACCCTGTGACTGCAAATAGGCAGAGTTGCAGCGGGGAAGCACACGCGCTTCCACCTACAGGAGACCACAGACGGGACTCCCCTGAGGCTGTACGAGTCTTTGTACGAGTTCCGCATGCAATCGGACGATGCAACGGAGCTCGGAAAGCACGCCTCTCACCAAGATCGAGAAACGCACTCGCCTGAGGATTCAGCTACAAAAGCGCGTGCTCTGGGTACAGCAGCCGACCCGCTTGAGCGCTACAGGGCCCTGCTTAGCGACTCGCGAAGCTCGAGTTCCCGTCCGCCAGAGCTGCCTCTATTGCAGGAGCTCTATGGCGACGTTCGCGCTGCCCTGGTAGACGTATGTTGTACGTTTCTAGACCGACTCGCCCGACTGCTCCAGGACGAGGCAGCTACGAGTGCGGCGCTCGGCACTGGCGAGGCGCTGCTACAGCACAACATAGCTTTACTCACCTCCGTTCGAGAGGCTCGCGCTGTGCTCCTGGATCCGGCACAGGGCAGCCTCTGGTTTCCTTTGCGAAAAGCCTATGCGTACAGGTCTCGCCTTGCAGAGGCCGAAAAATGCTATCAGATAGCTGTGCAGGCGGAACGTATCGCGAGACACCTCGCAACCCAAGACGTTGTCCACGACTTGACCTCTTTTGGCCGCACCCTCGCGTCATTACACGAGTCATTGGAGGAACTGCGACGCTTTCCGAGCCTCAAGGCGGCCACAGAAGAACTGTTTTCGCTCGAGGAGCGTTCCTGGTCACAGTTTCAGCAGGCCTGGCGAAAACAGCTGGCACGCTGGCTAGCCGAAATGCAACACCTGCCGAGCACAAACTTAGAAGAAACTGCTGTGAAATCCTATAATTGGCCTGGCATCGAAGTGTTCTTCCTTCGATGTCAGAGACAGGCGGACTTTGTTGAGATTGTAGCCCGCCTTACCGCCGAAAGCATCGAGCAGCGGTTGCGAACAAACGCTGCCGTTGCACGAGTGGAAGAAGCGCTCACCACGCTTGCCACCGAGAGCGCTCAACCAGGAAGACAATTGCGGCTCGTGTGGGGTCCGGGAGCGCTTCTCGCGGACTCGATGACAGCGACGTGGATACTGGGCGGCAAGGAGCAGCTCGAAGCGCTCCAGACGCTGGCAACGCATGTCCCCAGTGCATTAGAGCAATATCAGGAGCAGCTGCAGACGTATAGCAGGCTCTGGCAAGAACTGCTGGACACCTCTGCTCCGGCAGCAGCGAGGGCGCCTGCTCAAAGTCCGACGACTGATACCGACTTCAAACGAGGCACCAGTGCGTCTGTGAGCTCCTCGCCGCTCGATGAGCGACAGCAGGCAGCGGCGAGCGACGCCTCCTCTGCGCAACAGCCGGATGCCTCCATATCCACCCGTCATGCTGCTCTGGTAACGATGCTCTTTCGAATGTCCTTATCACGTCTCTGGAATGAATTCACCCGCCTCGCGTCCCTGGATACTTTCCGTTCACAGCAAATCCTGGAAGCGTCTACAGCACCAGACGGGTTCGCTCTAACCCCAGTGGCTGCGCTTGCTTCGCTCACACAGACGCTGTACCGCTCCGGTACCGAGACGCTGCGTTGTTTGTGGCACACGCTGGTGGTAACTCCAACCGACACGTCAACTGTGTCGACAGTTCGCAACGCACTGCTAGAAAAGGAACTGATTCGCGTATACGATCTCTGTCTGATGCCACGCTTGGTTGTCGCTATGAGCGCAGGTCACGGTCTGCTGGCACCGCAAGTCCTCATGGAGGCGCCGCTTCATCCAGAGGGAACCGAAGATATCCCCGAGGTAGCTGCACTCCAGTCGCTTGCCTCAACTGGTGATGCATTCGCTATGCACTCGCCACGAACGCTCGAAGCACTCTGTGTCGAGATGCGGGCCTTATGCGAGCAGTCTGCACAGCAGACGTGCTCGGAACGCACGCAGAACATGCGGAAAGCGACCCGTATCCTGAAGAAAATGACTGGGTTTTCAGTGAGCCTACGTTTGGCATTTGGGCGTCGACTCGAACAGCAGTGGAAGGAGTGGCTTCCCCAGGACTGCGGTCTCAGTCTACTAGGTTCACTGCTTCCGGCAATGCAGGATGAAGTGGTGCGTTTTCAGACATGGTTTACTGAGGCTCTCTGCAGCATGCTGCATCTAGTGCGCGTACAGCGTGCCGAGCCGTCCACCACAGTGCCTAGTCTATCACCGGGGTTGACGTCGAACGGTAGCATCGCCGAAGAGCGCTTGTCGGCGAACGATGCGAGTGACTACTCTCGAGCATTCCAGACCGTCTTCGAGGCGCTCCACGAATTGTTGAGCTGGACGCTAGATGTCGTAGCGTTCGTTGCACATCAAAAAGACGCCACACGACAGGTGCAGGAGACACAGCGGCATGCAGAGCTTGTTCAGCTACTTGAAGACCAGCCGCTCGCTTTGCAGCGGGTTTCAGAGAGTGCCGTGTCTGCGTCAGCGTCACCGCTCGCAGTCCTCTGGGCACTAGCTCGGGATCCTGCGCTTCGGGACACCTACTTTGCAGACTGGAACGACACCGAGCACCCTGTAAGCCGTTCCGTAGAGCAGCTCGCCAGGAGTGTCGTGCCGGCGCTGGTCCAAGCTCGAACACTCATTCGGGCGCTTGGCGAAGCGCTCTTCGCGGAGACGCTGCTGCGGCTTGAAGGGACACTGCGACTTCCTGGCGTACACCCGGAACCCGACTACGATACCTCGCTGGATCTTCCGGCACTCTCCGAGCATCCCAGTGAAGCGATGATTGCCTTCGGGGAACGTCTGTTGGCCTTACCATCGCTGCTGGAACCGGTATTGTCCAATGTGCGGAGTGTTGTGCATTTGCGTTGCCTGACACTGCCCCTGTCGCTGCCCGACGATACCGCGATGCAGAGCAACTGGGAGGCTCATATGCAGCGTATCGTTGGGCAAGTATACCGCGATTCGAGGGATATGGAACGATCGCCACGGGGATCTGGTACGAGCATCGAACTCGCCACTGCAGCGCGATCCTGGCTGCTCTGTATGCTGACACCGCTCACCGAGAGGGCGTTTAGGGCATTGCGGGGCGCAGAGACTGAACCCTCGTTATCGCAGCGATCAAGGCAGGTTTCCGTAGATCGGACGTACCTCGAGCAAGTGCTTGGACGTCTCGGCTATTTCGGAAACACACGATGACAAACAAAAGTACGTCGGTACTCGTGATGCGCTCAGGATCGCCTGAAGCGCCAGCTCAGACGACTTTGACAGTTGCAGAGCGCATGTTCATGCAGGTCGGTGAGCGCTTGTCGGGTACTCCGTACGGCAGCGCGTACAACAGTGATACGCTTTGTCGGCATGGATTTCCGGAGCCTGCTCTAGAGACCGCTCGTTCTGGTACTCGGATACGTGACATTTCCTCTGCTACAGAACGTGTCCAAATGGCTCGAGTCAGGTCTACATACTGGCAAGTTTACTGTAATAAGTGCAACGCTCTGGGCTCAGCGGTTGCTTCGACTACTGTTTCTGTTCTTGTTCCTACCATTCCTCCCATTGCGATTCCTGTTCCTGGTGCCTCCAGTTACTTTACACCGCAGACGCATGCATTCATCAGCACACGACACGAGTTCTATGCACGGGTACGGCGGTATGAAAATCGCTCAGGCGCTTGCTGTTGCCTCACGTCAGCAAGTCCCGTCGGTGCGCCGCCGCATCCCTCGAAACAACCAGCGCGCCATGAAGCAGGTTTCGCGAACCAGTTCTTGTTTGTACGGGATCCGATGTTCGCAGTTGTGCCTCAAGCAATGATCGTTGCCAGATACCTGTGGAACCCGCCTGCTTTTCGATAAAATGAGTGCATCTTCGACGCTCCCACACCGACGATCAACACGGAGCGCCCATGTATTCGCTGCGGATTGTGGTGACGCAGCCAAGCCCTTGCAGACAAACGCAGGCGTCTGTTCTGGTTGCCTGCGAGCATACCGACGACGCCAAGGCGTCCGGTAACCCAGCACAGGTCTCAGAGCGAATTCTGGTTTTCGTGCTTTCCCTCGACAACGGATATCTCTGTGGATGCCTCTGGAGCTAGACTTGCCTCCGAACTGGGTTCTGCCTCGGCTGCACTGGACCAGAGCCAAGCAGCTGGTTCCGGAATCATCGGCTGTGCGGTAGGTAAAGCTGGTGGCTGATCATCCCTCCCAACCAGATAGATATTCATGTTCTGGTTGGCTATGGGTTCGTATATCCTCATAAACTGCATCTCCAGCTGGGTGAGCGCGGTTAAAACGCTTTCGCGCTGGGTTCGCTCCCGACCGCACCAGGTTTTGTGCACGTGCCTGCGAGCCGCCTCCAGGGTTTCGAACCCGTCATGACAGGCGGCGAGTGCTGCCCCGCGGTTTTGCTTCTCGGTCTCATCCTGGGACCATAGGCTCATTCCCTGAAGCATACGTGCCCACGCAGTGCTCGTCCGCAGCCGAAACCGCAGATACTCTACCCACCCCTGTAAACGCTCTCCATCGACCTCTGTCCGCGAATGCGCATCGGTGGGTGTGATGTCCTCCAGCACAGTGAGCGCTTCCTCGAAGCGCGCCATTGCCGCGTGCGCAGACGCTGCCCAGCCGCTTAGATCTTCATGTTGCGGTAGTGTGCCGGCAGTTGCTTTGGGAAGCTTTGCTCGAAATCCCCGCACAACTGCCACCATCTCCGCGTGCCCCAGACACTGGAGCAGCAGCGCGTCAATCACGGCATCCTGGAGATCAACTGGAAGCGCGGATACTGCCTCTTCATTGGGGTAATGTTCGTTCCGAATCTCCTTCAGAGCTTGAAGCTCTTCTGCTGCTTCAACAAGCAACTGTTGAACGCGTTCGCGCCGCGTATCCCACGCTGGCGCTTTGCGGGGTGCGCTCTGCTTCCGACTGCCGTTCCGGCGTTTCGAGTCCTGATCCGGGATGCGTTCCGGATCGAAGACGCTGTCCGTGAGCTCCCCTTCTGGATCGCTCGCTACCCGCTTGGCTCGCATCAGCGTCGATAACGCCAGTGCGTACACAACGTTCACCGCTTCGAAGCCGCTATCGCCTTTATGAAAGCGATCCCCTGACGCAAGCAACCCCGTCCAGGCGTACTTGGCATCTTCCTCGGCCGAGGCGTCTTCCTTGGAAAGCGCTTGCAAATATTTCGCAACGCGAGAACGCGTCAGCCTTTTGACGTGAACCCTGGTCGCCTTCGACGCCCCCGCACTGTCTGCTGCAACGTACCGTTGGCGTAACGAGAGCGCAGTGTCCGCTGCGGTTGCCTCTAGTGCTCGGGTGTACTTGCGCCCAGGAACATAGACGAAAAGGTCCACTGGAACAATCACCTCGAACTGTCCTGTGTCATGTCTACCGTCTAAAAGTGAATAGCACCCACCCATTCCTGAGACAGTGAGCGGTGCGTGAGCTTCAGTTGAAGGAGGAATTGTTTTTTTAGAACATTGGTGCGCGTCGCACAGCTTCACGTCGAAGCGAAGCTGCGATCTCCAGCGGACGCCCGCTGGCTGCGTGCACCGCGTATCGAGCGCCGTTTTTGCGGTGCGCATGATGCTGGGAAGTTTTGTCGCAGATAAAGATTCAGCCTCTCGTGTCGCCTTCGACGGTGCAGGACTGAAGCACCTATGCGCTGCGCAGCATCAACGCGAACGGTTAGAGACAGACAGAAAGGGAATCGCCAACGACTCTGTGTGTTGCGTGAACTTCAGACAGAGCTTGCACACCGTGATCAAGGTTCGTTCAAGCGCTCTTGGTGGTGCAGTCAAGGGTGTTGTGCGTGGCTATCATAGTGCTTTTAGCGCTGGTATCGTTGCTGCACGGAGGCGGAGCGGCCTGACAACGTCTTGAGAGAGACGTCGGCTCCAGAAAGTGCGGCTTCCCGTTGTGTGCCCGTCTAGCACCTGCATCTGGTTCTTATGGGGAAGCGCGTTCCGATACGGCTGGAAGCGTTGTCGGTGTGAAGGCAGCGCCTTCGTCTCGCCGAGCACGGTGGCGCTAGTACGCGCGAATGCATGCCGGGCCTCCGCTGCTGACTGGCGGTGCTTCACGTGGCAGCACGTTCACGCAAGGAACGACAGCGCGTTCAGAGCGTTGCGTTGCCAGCGAGTGCCGGGGTTGCACTGCGCTACAGCCTAATGGCGTTGCTCACCTGCATGGACTAAGTGCCAGTTGGTGGATTCTGCAAAATACGGGGATTCGCTTTGATCGAATGCGAGCGCACGCCAGATGCTTCTCGGAACGCAATATGTCGTGCACGCGATCGGCATTGACGGAGACCGCACTGAGTGTTTCTTATGCAAATGCACTGAACAGTAGCGCATTGCTCGAATAAGCCCATGATAGGCATCTTCCATGGATGATGTATATCGTTCGTATGTAATTGCACGAGCGCAGATACACTGAACAGTAGCGCATTGCTCGAATAAGCCCATGATAGGCATCTTCCATGGATGATGTATATCGTTCGTATGTAATTGCACGAGCGCAGATACATAAAAGGTTTTCGCTCGTTCATGCGGTATCCTCGGCGATGCATCCATCCCATACACACCAAGCATCGATGCTGCGTCGAGTGTAGGTCACCGTGATCCGCAAGAATCCATTCCCGCCCCCGGGCAACTAGGACTCCATGCTGACGTCTTTCATGCGACTGCAACTAGGCGACGGATTCCGGTTCCGCAGATGCTTCATAGATTGTTTGCTTGTTTGCTCATCTAGTTACACATATTCAAATGACCACCAGACTTGCATGACGAAAACGACCGCGTTGCTGCACGATCATCTCGGGCTAATGCGAGACTCGTCCTCATGCACGAAAGGCCAAGTTCGGGGTTCATTCAAGTTCTTCCTAGCGATGCCACGCTCTTGCAAGCGCTCGATCTACACCGATGATCGAGACCGTCTCCAGACCTAGTCAGGACGCAAAGTCCATTCTGATGCCCGCTTCTCGTCCCGTGACGAAAGAGCGTACGTACCTCAATTATAGCGTTTCGTCGGTGAGTGTGCGGCGCATCATGGCGATGCTGCGTAGGCCAATGGTTATAGCTTTGTACGCTGTGCTGGGCAGCCGAAGGAGTTGAATGCCGTTCGAGTGCTCTGTCCGCTCTATATTGGACGCGAAACAACTGCTGTCACAATTGACCAGAGAAATGGCTATCCGGTTGGTTAGTATTCGGGAGAGAACGCTCGAAAAGACTGCGCTCTACCAAACGTTCACTTTCTTTATGCAGTCGTTGCGCGTCGCATGGACTTTGGGATGCATTCTGAGCGAAGATACGCTTCAGGTAGTATCGGCCTGCACAAGCAGAGAGTGAGAGAGACAAACCTTGTCTGTGCTGCTCTTTATGGGCGAAGGCCGATACAGTCTGCGCATCTTTTTTTTTCTGGCAGCGTCTGTGAACGAGTATTCCGCGCCTTCATCCCCGACAACGCCTAATCAGGACATCATGGACCTCCATATGGTACCCTGAACACACCCATGTATGCCACATCATTAATAGGCGTCAAGGACTCAATGTTGGGATCTTTTATCCTGCTTGAAGATTGATCAGTTCGTGACAGGCCTGAGATACCACCAACGCACACCTGGCACAGTTGGAACGGCGACGACCGCCTTGCCTCTCCAAACGCCCGGCGCACCGTATAGTCTTTTTGGCTACGAAGCGAGCCCGTTGTCGTGCCGAGCTCTCGAGCGGTCCGCATCATACTTCGCGGACGGTGCTCGTTTCACTTCGTGCTCAATGTTGCGACTAGGTCGAATGCGTTCTCTGGCGAGCGCAGCAGCGGCTGCAACTGCGGCTGCGGTGCTATCGCTCACCACTGTTGACTCGGGCTCGAACGGGTCTCTGGGAACGCCACCAGCGGCTTTGCGTTTCAACGCGTTACTCAGACGCGCGGCTGGTACCTGGAGCGCAGAGGCACAGTCCCTGGATCTTCGTCTTGGTGGAGGACAGCTGGTCCTTCGGCCGGATGCTTGGACGAGCTGGAAACTGGTACGAGCCACAGCCGAGACGCCTACCACAAAGCGACTTGTTCTGGAACCTATCGCGGATCCTGAGTCCGGTATCACCGTTGCGACAAGCACGCCACTAGAAATCCCACCGATATCTTGCGTACTTTTCCGAGCTACCCCCGGAGAGCCGGCAGGCGAACCCGTGGTCAGACCCTACAACCCTATCAGCCCGCGGTATACCAACGGCCCGCTGACATTCCTTGTGCGGCAATACCCGGACGGACGCATGTCGAACCTGTTGCACGATATGCGTCCGGGGGACACCATACAGCTTAAGGGTCCTTTCGAACAGTATCGTTTTGTGGAGAAGGATCATGCCAACCAGCAGATTGTCTTCATTGCTGGTGGCACCGGGCTAACCCCGTGCCTGCAACTAATCCATGACCTCGTGGAGCGACAGCGGGAACCGGAGCCAGAGAAGCGACCCTCCAAGTTGACGTTGATTTTTGCCAACAACACGGAAATGGAAATTTTGCTTCGCGAGGAGCTGGATGAAATGGCTGCATCCAGTAATGGTTTCTTAGATATTCATTATTTGGTTCGGGAAGCCCCTCTGGTGCCGGGACCGCAACTCATGCAAGGAATCGTGTCGCGGCGGTACCTGGAAGAGCGCCTGCCGCCTCCGGAACAGAACCCACTGATTTTCGTGTGTGGCCCACCGGGAATGATGGAGCTGGTGAGTGGACCTAAGACCAAGGATAAGAAGCAGGGGCAGCTCGCTGGAATCCTCCGCGATCTCGGGTACACAGAGTCCCATGTCTGGAAGCTTTAACGCAACGATTTATCCGAACTTGCTGGAGTGGTACGCAGCGGCACCTCTCTAGGCATCAGGTGTGCGAGAAGCGTTGCCGTGTCCAGTAGCTGCCGCCGCCGCCGCTGTTGCTGCTCGTATGCGCACAGGAGACGTCCCTGGGTGCGGCTTCGAGCTTGTTCCTATTAGGTCTGCGTTTATCCAATTTTTGGCTGTAACATGGAATGGAAGCGCAACATCCAGCAGGAATGCTACTTGCTTGGTTGCCTGCCGTGCGCTGGACCACGGTTTACCCAGCACTGTATCAGCAAACAGGAATACCTACACGTTCCCGTGCGTGGAGCACTTGCATCGCCTCCTGGTGATTCGCAAGTGCGAGCGCTGCTTACACGCTACGATGAAAGTGCATTTGCATCCAGCGCAGAGGCTTTTGCGGTTCCTCGCGACAACCATTGTGCAGGGCATGGTCTGGCAGATGGACTAGAAATAGCCTTGATGTCCTTGAAAGCTGTTGATCAGAGCGGATGGCGGTGGAATGTACCCCGAAAGCTTCACCTACGAGCAGACTCGATGGATTGCGATGCTGAAACGTTAACCGGAGACGCCTGGACGAGGGTCCAGTACACTGCGGTTGGTGAGCGCTGCTCGCTTGGTTACGGAATGAACCCCGTTGTATGATTGCGTAAACGACTGGAAGTATCATGTAAGGAACGAAGTACGAATCCTGAATGTAGATGTTCGGGTGGTCTGCCGAGTGCCCTGGTCCAGGGGCGCGGTGCCGCCGACGCTCCTCACGCAAAACGTGGACGAGCAGGTCCGATGAAGGGCGCTTGCCAGGCAGCGCCCTTCTCTCTCTGTTTCTCAAATAGAGGTGCGAGGTGGCTACCCCATGTGGATTGATCGCAAAGCCGAGCAGTTGATCGCATCCCCGGATGTCGCCAGCGCTGCTACTGCTGGTACTACTACTTCTTCGTTTGAACTGATGACTGCTTGCGAGGGTATTGTATCCCAAGCGAGTATTCGCAGTCTATTCCGTATGCAGAATCACATTGCAGCTCTGGATGCACCCTATTTTGAAGCGAATGCGGGTACACCCACCAAATAAATGGATGTTGGGCACTTGATATACTAGCTGGAGTTCACAGCCATCGACAGGATTTTCACTTCAATGCGCAACGGATCGAAGAGCGCGCCCACTAGCGAGCCCATCAGCACCATCTGTACTTCAACTTCGGAATGAGATGGAACGGATCGTCTAAATCAGGCGCACACTCGAAAGCTTGGGTCTATTCTCGTTGTCATTAACAGCATGATTTATGAGCTTTATCTGTAATCACCTCCCTTTCCTCTTTCTGGCGTTCAACGCGTCGGACCTGCGAGTCCCTGCAGTCACGTTGTCAGCAGTCGAAGGATGTTGATGGAAGCACTCAAGTCCCGATTTGGAAGTTTTCCAGTTCTCTCGATGCATTTCGTGCACAAACAGGAGTCGTGATCTACGTTTCGCCTGCGATGCAAGATTTCCCTACGTATGAAACCTCAGTGCACCATTCGTAATAACGACACGTGACTGTGGTCACGTGTTCCTATAAATCATCTGGTAGTCCGTCTCCAAGGGTCACGCCACAGCGTGCGCAGGCCTGCTTCATCATGCGGCACATTCCGTTGACGGGTAAAGAAGGTGCCTGACGGTGGACTCCACCGAACCCGCGCCCGGTGCCATATCCTAGGATCACGGGCTTCTTCTGGACGATCCACTCCTCGAGCACTCTGTGCTCAGCATGCGCAAGTGCACGCTGTCGCATTCGATAGAGGATACATGGAAAGCGATGTTGTCCACGATGGATTAGGTACCTGAAAAGCAATTCATACTGGAGAAAAAATGACTTCGATTCGTCTACGCTCCCTTCCCGCAAGAACGCTGACGCGTTTTGCACTGGAGGCGATCACTACGATGATTCGTGTCCGAGTCCAAGACACTTCTCGATGGAAACCAGACAGACAGAAGCCTCGAGGCGTACTTCCCGTGATCGATATCATGCTGATGCGGAATGCGATTGCATCGATGGCGACGAAGAGATGAGGAGTTCGCTTTCCAACGAAAACGACGAACGGTTTACCTGAAAACTTCGTTAGAGTCTCTGGATGAACGGATGAGCAAGTCGTCAGTGGATGGCGTCGAGTGCTTTCCGTCGTCGTCCCAGGTGCGCGGCTTGCCGCGCCCACAACTTGCCCTGAAACGGAAAGATCGAAAACATGAAGCATCCGTGACATGGGCATGCTGCAGGGAAGCAACCGATACGAATGGGTCCCTGTAAGTGCAGATCGGATAACGTTATTGGTGTTTCTACGAACCCTCGTTCGAAGGCGTCACGAAGGTGCTTGAATCCGGTGACGCAACAAAATCCATCTGCCAAGTATCGAAGGTGCCACTCCGAAACGACGACCAGGTATCCTACTACTACGACGTTCGGATGTGTCATTTTTTATCGCCAAACGTCGAATGTCCAAGCTACAGATCTACAAAAAAGGTTGGAAGAGAACTCGTAAGACAAGAGCAGACCGCGCACATCCGTCTTTCATGTTCATTGAAGATGCGTTCAGATCACGCTGCCAGCGTACCGTGTGCTAGATCGCTCCTCTCAGCTGTTGCTCGAGCAGCTTTTCTCATAGGTACGCCAGAAACGCCTACCTTTCCTGATGGTCTCGCTGCAACATCGCTGTCTCAAAGCGGGCGCTTCACCCATATCAAAGCGTTCCAGTCGGGGCCAGGAAACGCTGATCTTGATGATTCGACGTAGAGGAGGTTTCTCGTACGTATTTCTGTGTATATGAAAATGCTTCACCCGTATCGGAGCGCTCCAGCCCGAGGCAGGAAACGCTGATCTTGCCTATTCGACGCAAGCAACTCCTTGTATATCCACTGCTCGATCCGTGTAAAGACGCTCACAGTACGCGAGGCATTCTACAGTGCTTGGCTGACGAGGCAGTTTCCCATTTTCAGCTGCTGCCTGTAGTTCTTGGCGCAGTCTTGCGAGCTCGGGACCTGGCAGCAGATTGAAATGGATCGCCATTGTCGTTTGGATACCACGCGGAAGTTCCACAGTGCTACCCGCCCGGTGCGCTTTCTGTGGGTCCGTAGGCATTGACTGATGTCGCCTTTCCTCTGCAGCAGCGGTAACACGCTCTCGCCACAGCCGATATTGTTCCACGAGTTGCTCTTGATGACAATACACAACCTTAGCACCTTGTGCCGGATCGAGAAAAGCTTTCCATTCTAGCTGACCAATGGCGCATACCTGGGGAATTAAGGTTTCCTGCCGAAAGCGCTGCATTCGCGCCTTGATCCTGGGACTCGGGACCAGTCGGAAGAGACGACGACGTGGATCCCAGAACGATGGTTGATAGAGCATCAGGCAGGAGCCGGGAGCGCGCCAAAAAACTACTCGATAGGGACCTTCAAGGGCGGCCTCTAACGCTTCTAGGGATAGATGGCCCCGAGCCACAAGGATCCCAGCACCGATGAGCCGCCGAATCTGATGGAGCACGAACGACTGACCTCGAACACGCACGAGGAGAAAGTCACACCCGTGATCATCCCTGCTCAAAAAGGGCTCTACATGGAAACGGTAGAGCGTTCGAAGATAATAGGGTCGGCGGAGGCGATCCAGGTGCGCAACGGGATACGCGACCTGCACCATGCGGCGAAACGGCTCCCGCGCTTCCAGCTGAACGCAGCGTGCATCATCGTGCTCGATAGGAGCCCGCTCCTTGTCCGGATGAATCTCTTGAATGACTTGCTTTGCGATATCCAGTTCTTGTTGAAAGCGTGATGGCGGGCGTGTCGTTGTGCGGGCTTGCATCGTTCCCTCCATTTCGCCTTGTGCACTGGCGTTGTTCCCGTGTCCATTCTGTGATTCGGATTCGTGATGAGGAACTGGTCCATGCGATGATCCATCCGCATCGCTCTGTTCTTGTTCGTTTCCCTGCAAATCTGCACGATTGCGTTTGGCAGCTGCTGCCTGTACGCTCGCCCCCGAGCCTGATCGATAATGCGCCGCTGGAGATGTTGTACCAAAAAAACCTTGCGCTCGATCATCCCGAAAGCGATGCAGTGATGCGCGCCCCTTCTCATCATCATCTCGCTCGCATTGCTCGCCAGCCGTCGCATTCATCCATGTCCGGGTAGAAGCATCGGCTTCAGCGCCATCACTGCGGGATTCATGATGATCATCTCGATCACAATCGATAGCCTCATCCTCATCGTCATCCCCATCTTCATCGTCGACATCGTCGTCATTGTCATCATCGGCCCCGTCCATGTCGCCGTTGAGCACTTTCGCTAGCGCATCATGACTCGTCTGCTTCCCGCGTCCTTGGATTCTGCGCTCTTTCCCACTAAAATTATGAAAGCGATGTGTTCCTTCGAAGCAGCGTAATGCCTGAAGGAATACGTCCTCGCGTCCATCCAGCACCCAACGCGGCAGCAGGTAATCGTACTCACGCAGGGTGCACGCGGAACGAGCGCGGAAACCCTTGCTCATGCGCTGGCCCCCGAAAACTCGAATATTTGGTGGCAACTGGGCGTTGAGTCTGTCCACGAAAAGATCAGTCAGTTCCTCATCGCTCGTGAGGTCGCGTCTGAGGTCCAGTAGCAGTTTTGCCGACACGACATTGGCCACTGCGTGCACGCCCTTGTCGGTACGGGACGCTCGCGACCAGCAGATCTTGCTCAGTTTCATAAAGTTCAGTTCCGTTACTGCACCAATTCGATAGAGCGCTTGCGCAAGCTCGCCCTCAACGGTGCCATCGCGCAAGTCCACGGCTCTATCGCCCGAGCCGGCCTCGTTGGCGGCAGTTGCCACTGGTTGCCGGCGTCGCGGCTCAAGAACCTGTGAGCCACGAAACTCCGTGCCAGCGTACCCGAACCATAGGGCAATATTCCTTTTCTTCAAATTGTCTGTGGACTCAGAAGAAGCAGACTCGCTCATCGCTGAAAGCCACCGCTGAGCAGTGAGCCTGGTTGGCCTCGCTAGCGGGTACCAAAGCCGCTCCGGTTTGCAGCCACTAGTCCCTAACTGCTGGTCTCTGCGTAGCGTACGTGAACCTAGTTGCGTAGCGCTTCGTGTCCAAGGAAGCGTCCGTCCTCGAGAGAGGCAGCCAATGTCGGAAACACCCCAGGAGGACCAGCAAACCGTCCACAGACGCGGCATACAACGACGACTCGCCCCGAGTCCGCCACCCTGAAAGGAAGACTATCTAGCGAAGCGCCGCGCTGCAAAGTCGCAGCCGCCGCCAGTTTGGAAGCGTTGGTGCCGTCAGACAGAGCGGCTTCGCTGCACTGCCGTACTTGGGAGCAGGTACCTTTTTGTCGGGGACTGGGGGTCGCCAGTATTTGGGGACGTGGTAGCGGGCACTGCCGGGTTGACGAGCTCAGGTTTGCACGGGTGCACTGCAGGGCGGGCGGGCGGGAGGTGCTGTTGAACTGGGGTCCTCCGGGGCACCAGCTGTCGCTCAGGCGCTGACAAAGTTGCTCGGGTGCTAGGAGCTCAGATCTGAACCCAAGTGACCCCAGTGAGAGTCTTTGCTGTCACAGGCAGCCTTTCATTGGACCGGTTGTGGTAAAGAGTGCGGAATCGAGGGAGGAGTTGGTTTCTGCACCTAGCGCTGTGTGCTGGTGCGGCTGTGGCTGCTCTCTGGCCTGAAAGAGCAGCTTCCGAGCCTTGGATTCCGGTTGCGGTAGACGATCAATCTGAAGGGCCAAAGACCAGGAGCGTTGTATGTCCAGCTCTGAACAGACTAGAAAACACAGCAGTTCCGTTGCGTTTGTGCTCGTCATGCAGCTCCTGGAGAGTGCTCGTTGCCTTGGAGCGCCGCATCAGGCGAAACGGTACCCGCCTTTGTGTTTTGGTCCAGAAAACAAGCTCTCTTTAGACTGAATACGACTTCGAGAGTTCTCTACCTGCAAGCTCGTTGCGGAGAGCTGTCCTTGGTTTCCTTGCCCAGCGGCGCGGTGCGCGAAGCAGATGCTGATACGGGTCTCGGGTTGGGAGCACTGCAGGCGTGTCGTGGCGGAAACAACTCGGCCTTGCAACAGGCAAAGCCGACACCTCGGCCGGACATTTACATGTCATGGTATTTCTGAACGCCATGGCAAGCCCAGGTACCCGCGTGGACAAGCATAGATGCGAGTGTTGCGTTCGCAGCCTGGACGGATAGCGACAGGGTCACGACGAGCCCCGTGGCGTTCCAACAGCGCTCACGAATGGGAAACACTTTGCGACTCATCTCCGGAGATACCTGTTGTGTCTATCGAAACTGGATATGCTGCGCGTCCGATTGCGGGCCTCTTCGATTCGGTCCTTGCTTTTTACGATGGACAGCATCCATCGTTCATCAGAGGAAGAAACCGCCAATGTTCACAGCAACACATTGTTTACCGCTTTCTGCTGGGACACCACCGAGTCTGCATCGTGAAGAAAGAATCCGCTCGGGCTTGCAATTTGACGGCAAAGCGAGCTGTGGCATAGCCAGAGCGGGTACAGCGGCGGGCATCGTCTCGTGCCTCGTTTCGCCATGCAGATTCGAAGCGTACGTCCAACGACCTGCTCCATGAGAGACATGCCAAGCAACGCCAACAATGACGATGCGCGACTCTTCCCGCTACACTGCACGCGGAGGTCCGCGATTCTGTACAGTGCATTCACCGCTGTCGAGGCGGAAGCATACTATGCAGAGAGCCCTGCCCTCATCATCGAGCGGTAGATGCAGCAGCAGCAGCAGCAGCCCTGCTGCACACCTTTCGCAGACAGGGTGCTGTCGGTGTGCGGACTTGATCACCACGAGTTGCATACATCCTTGCAGGGTTGGTATTCCCGCCACGAGGCGACTGCTAGAGCACGCGCTCGTTCTAACGAAACGGGAGCGCTATCGTGAGCGCACGCGATCCAACATCATCGAGAGCGTTTGTCGGAGCGCCTTCCGTCAGCATGCGCTCCGCTACCCCCTGTAAAGTACCTAACTCATGCCGCCCCAAATCGTCCATCGTTGGCTATGAGCAGACAGCGCGTCCCATGTGGAGCTTTCTCGGAAAGATCCGGCTCTGCCCAGCTCTCGCGTTCGTGAGATCGTCCTCGGAGGCATCGAATGAATCTGCGCTTTTCGTCGTCACCGCTTGGACGGATCGCGCTCAGCACAGTCCTTGATATTGCTACATTCAGCGCACTTACGATTCTCGTCGTGTCAAAAAAGCGCTTCCGTTTGCAAGACAAATCTTCCTTTCTGTGTGGCCGTCGATACACCGACATTCGACAGCGGCAGCACCATTCGTTACATAGGATATGCTCCCAGAGGCTCCCATATCTTCGGTCTGCATGGAAACGCGTCTAGGACTCGGAATTCAGTCCACGTAGTGATTGCATCCAGTGGAGCGGGTGTCACTGTACAGCACGACGGATGCGTCGATGACTCTAGATTTTCGAACTTGATCTCTCTTCTGGACTTTCAATTCGGTACTTTAAAATCTTCATCATGAACGACCCCGCGTTCTGCAAATAATATTCCATTTGGAAAAGAGCGTACGCTTGCACGTCAAGCGGACAGCGTACTCGCCGAGCGCACTCTCCAGCGGAAGCCGCCATGCTTCGGATACGGCTCCGGAAGCAGAAACGAGGAGGGTTGTCGCGGATAGCCTACTGTAACTGCCAAGAGAAGGTACCGAACGGGCCACATCTCCCTATATGACAGCGCTCAGGAGTGGAAGCGGCCTGAAGGATAACCGCACAGATTTCTAAGCGCAGTTCCGCGTCACCGCCGTGAAGTCCACGCTGATGCTCGATACAAAGCGGAAGAAAACAGCAAGCATATCAAGGATTGCATGTATCGTCTCCACTTGAAATGAGTCGACAATAACCAGAAGCAACGAAATCAGGATTGGAACGTTCCCATCAACATACCTCGACCGCCTGCATCGGATGTGAACACAAGGTAGACACTGATGTATCTTACGCTCGAGACAAAACTAAAAAAGGAAGCAGTGGCAGAAAAAACGCACCCAAGCTAGTGTTGATGACAAAATTGGCAAGAGATCCAAACATGAGCGTATACGCCCACGATAAGCCCTTGCACCCGTCGCATACGATGCTCCTACCAGTTGATCCAGAGGTAAATCCGCATCTTCGAAGGATCAAGGCACGAGAGCGTATACACCCACGATAAGCCCTTGCAACCGTCGCATACGATCCTCCTGCCAGTTGATCCAGAGGTAAATCCGCATCTTCGAAGGATCAAGGCACGAGAGCGTATACGCCCACGATAAGCCATTGCAACCGTCGCATACGATCCTCCTGCCAGTTGATCCAGAGGTAAATCCGCATCTTCGAAGGATCAAGGCACGAGAGCGTATACGCCCACGATAAGCCATTGCAACCGTCGCATACGATGCTCCTACCAGTTGATCCAGAGGTAAATCCGCATCTTCGAAGGATCAAGGCACGAGAGCGTATACGCCCACGATAAGCCCTTGCACCCGTCGCATACGATGCTCCTACCAGTTGATCCAGAGGTAAATCCGCATCTTCGAAGGATCAAGGCACGAGAGCGCGAAATCGCGCGCCTCTGCCGTTGATCCAGCGCGGGATTTCGCGCGCTATCGCCCTCATCCCTCGAGGCATTTTCCGTTGTTCTTGTGCTTGTTCTGTGAACGAGAGAAATGTTTTATGCGACCAGTCTCATCAAACGGCGCAGTTCATTCGCCAAAGTTTGGATTGCAGCAACACTCGGGACCGAACGTCTTCCTCGGTCCTTTCTGATTCGTGTAAGCATTGCTCGTATCTGCAGGGAACTGCTAGAGACGATCCATATCAATGCCCTGTCATTGCGACTGGAGGCACTGCTTCTGGTCGGCATTGCGAGAATATATGAGCGACAGGTACTACTGTTTTGCACGCTTGCGGAAGATTGGTTTAGCCGGGAGCGGTTACAAGCACGCGTCTGTATACTGTCCACCGATGGACGACAGCACGACGATTCCGCAGCGGCAGGCGTAGAGGTGGCATCAGATGCTAGTGTCGCTACAGACGCGAATGCCGCGGACGCTGACCAGTTTGCTGCGAGGAATTCGCGAGATACGCGATACCTGTTGCACCGGATCGGGGCCAGCAGGCGGAAGCAGCTCTGCGCGCGCTACGGCAGCATCACCTGGGGCCCAGACTCGCGATCCTTGGAGCCGGTGCCCGAGCAGACGAATGCACCACATACATCTGGTGAATATTTCGCCCATGTTGATGTGCTCTGGCATCTGTACGACTCGGAGCTTTACGGGCGTAACGAAAGAGCCGCGTTGCTCGCTGCACCCCAGCATGGGTTGGTGGCGACGGCGGCGGCAGCCATGCAACCCTATGAGCTTGCGGCATCTGTTCCCGAGGCCGCCACCGAGCCGAGCGGGAGCGTCGAGCGCGCCTGGCCGCTCTCGCCGACACCGTTTCGTGTCAACGACCAGGACACCATTACATTGAGACAGCCGCGAATTGAGTTTTCGTCTGGCAGTCTGTCGATCATTCCCCAGCTCGATGAACGGGAGAGATTCCCCGAGGACCGCGATGCAAGCGGTGACTCGAGCATCGCTCCCCGGCGACTATTAGAGGCCCTCGATGCTGCTGCTCTGGCGCTGATCCCAGCTGACACAAGTGCACAGACGAATATGGCTCCATTACCCAATCATGGCAATGAAACGACTACTGGGCATGCTCAAGACGCACCGCAACGTCTTGTCCCGAATTCGGTGCCAACGAAGGAGCAGCAGGAACGTTTGGGATCGCAACGATCGCTTCGTCGTCGCAATGCATTGTCGAGCGTAGCCTGTTTGCAGCTTGATGAGCTGGATGCGCTCACGCTACCACCGAGGCGATTGCAAATGAATATGCATCACACACGGGATCTCGTGCTCGCTTGCCAGCAATCAAATCGCAGCACCAACAGTGCCACTGCAGCGCAAGGTCCCTATCACCAGTCACCGGGCACGGAGGCAGGCAGTGCTCCAACGCAGTTGCAGCGTCTCGCACAGTCTCTCGATGAGAACACATACGTAAGCAACTTGCTCGCGACAAAAGAATTCGTTTATCGATGTCTTAGCCAAGGTATCTTTGCGGTTGCGGTGGCACGCACCAGCCGCCTCAGAGCTATTTTCGAGGCAGTGCTCCGCCCACATTTCGAAGCACAGCCTCAAAGGCCAGCTACGGATCCAAAGGACATGCATGGCATGCCACATGCTGGGGAAGAGCGTCATCCGCCACCAGAATCTGAGGACAACGCTCAGCTGCGAGCATCATTGCCGCAGTCTGCGTCATTTTCTGGAAGCGCTCCGGAGCGATTACGCGGTTATGCTACGGCTGATGGATTCGAGGTGCCCTCACTGGATACAGACACACCAGGCGCCTACGCGGTCGCCCTTCGTGCAGCCTCATCCGAGCACTCTGCATCGCTGCCGAGAATGACGGTGCCTGATCTGAGGCTATCGGGTGTTCCTGCTGCGCGGTCTCCATTGGATAGCGGAGACCAATGCTCCCCAGGTTTAGCGATGTCAAGAATACACACAGAACTTATGCCTGTCATGGAGAATGCAGGGCAAGGCACATCCCATGCCTCGATAGTGTCCATCGAGGGCGACCGCAGGCCAACCGTAACGCCTCAGTCGTATCGCGAAACACTCATTCGTTGCATCGAGAGGCAGCGCGCCGGAGACGCCAGCAGTCCAGGTTCATGTCGCTGGGTCAACTTTTCCGCCCTGCTCGGTGCTTTTGTTTCCGCGTTCGACGCCAAAAACGACACACCAAGCGCACAGAGCACAGAAAATCAAACAAAGCCGTATCCCGCGGCTTGGAGCCGGCCCTGCGCGGCGCTGCTGTTCGCCACCACTTTGAAGCTCGCGACCACAGGACAGGTTACCGCCCACCAAACAACGCCGTATGGAAGCATTGCACTGCACTGGAACGGTGACAAGGACCCGGGCACCGCGCCGATTGCGGCGTCCTAGCGCATCCGAACGAGGCGAAACTTGAGCGGGTTCTCCGTCCTCTGAACCTGCACTTCACCGTTTTCTATCAAATGGAGCAAGATACCGTTGTAGTTCACGTCAACAAATCGCAACGTAAATGGAAATTCCTCGTCTTGCTGCGGCTTTCGCCAGAACCACCGTCGAGTTCTCGGGCGCGTCACCCAGGATACCCGCGGCAAGGGGCTTGTGTTCGCGATCAGGCCAACTGCCTGACAACAGCTACGAAGGAAGCTTTCTTTACTCTTCCCAATATCGAAGACTCGGACGAACTTGGGCGCTGGTGGTTTCGCCTCGCTATAGATCGTGTCCTCTTCCATATGCAACCTATTTGTCGGGTACGGATAGCGTCAAACGCACGCTCTTACCGTCGAGTCTGTGATACAAAAGCCTGTCCTTCGAACACTGCAAGCAGCGCAGCAGCAGCGGCGAGCGCAGGGTGCAATCGCCACCTGGGCGACGACGGCGCCGCAGCGCGCTCGTGTCGAAGCACTCTGCAGTGTAGCTGCAGTAGCAGCACTGCAGCTTAGCAGCAGAGATTTTCTTGACAAAGGCGGAAATGTGCTGCCTGATTAAGTGATGGGCGCTGCTGACCTAATCGAGCTCGTTGTCGGATCCGAATACGGGGTAAGCTTCGACGCGCACGGTGAACTGCATTCTTTTGGGGTACATGCCTCGGGCGCAAGATCGTTGCATATAACGAGGGATGAGCGAGTATTTTACTGCTGTCGGCATGAAAGGAAGCGGCTGTCATTCCGTGCCAGACCTCCAGTGCGTGCACCAGGTGTGCGGGTGTCCGGATCCGGCACTAGAACAAAAGCTGATGAGGGTCGCACACTCGCTTCCGCCCTAGCGCAGTGATTGAATGAATTTCAGCTGTTACGCACTTGCCACCTTCTGCCTCATCATCTATGCAGGCTAACGCCCGATACAATCAGCACAATCATGATGATGCTGATGGTGTTGGCAGTCCTGGTTCAAGAATGTGGCAGCGCAAAGATAATGCGCAGCGGGCTTTCGTCTCTATAAGCTGAACTTTTACGTGTACCTGATCCTGCTCACGAGCCGAATTTGTTGCTATTTGCGCGGGCATGCCGCATCACCGTTCCACAGCCCAGGCGTTGCTCGTCCGTAACACTCCATCGTCATCCGAGTCGTAGCACAGCATCTCAACGTCTGCCGCGGGCTCCCAGTGTCCCGGTCAAACAGCTGTGTCTCTATCCAGAACTGGCTCTATTCAAGAGCGCAAGGATCGCGCCATATCTAAAAACTGTTCCATGTTCTTTCCAGGCAAACGGCGCCCAGGAAACGCTTTCCAGCCCTTGCCTTGGTCCATAACCCGTGCCTGCGTCGGATCCACAAAAGTCGGCCCCGACGGTAGGTTCGACTGCGTGGTTGCCGGACGCACCCGCACACCCGGCGCGGCAGCGCCACGTGCCGGCGTCCGCGACCCCGTTTTAGCCGCAGCAGAGGCTGCACTTCCGCCACTCTTCGCAGCTTTGCCCGAACCAAGACTTACCTTCGGAAGCGACGGAAGAGAGGGCAGTTTACCGGGCAGCTTAGGAAAACCAAGCTTTGGCAGCTTGATAGCGAACCCCTGGGCAGGAGCGTACCGGCCGCGCAACTGCAGGTCACCGGCGAGTGCCACACCAGCACCCAGAACAAGCGCTGCAGTATTCCAGTGCGCAGCACTCAAAGCACCTTGTGTGAAGACCGCTGCACTATTCATGACGTATATGAGCAAGAGTCGACAAAACCGCACCCTGTCGATACACAATCGTCGAAGAGCGCTGCGCGAAGTTCTCTAATGTAGCGATTGAGCTCGCGCTGAGCGCAGCGCTGCCGCCGGAGGTGCACGATCGCGGCGAGCTGCACGCGCTGTCAACATTCGATGCGGGTGACTGAGGCGCGTTCGCTGCGCGCTGAACCGGACACGGCAGTAGGACGTAAGAAACGACCAGGATATCCGAGAAGAAGTATAGGTAATGTAACTTGGAGGTAGGGTGTTTGATGAATACTTCACCGTGCACTGAAAAAAACACAAAAAGAAAGGTAAAAGCGCGCAGTCGGAGAATACTAGCCAAAGTAAACGTTCTGTCAATAAAAAACCTAGCCGCAGCGGTCTGCGCTGATCACACATTTCCTATTGCCGCTGGTGCCGCTGGTGCCGCTGGTGCCGCTGGTGCCGCTGGTGCCGCTGGTGCCGCTGGTGCCGCTGGTGCCGCTGGTGCCGCTGGTGCCGCTGGTGCCGCTGCTGGTGCCGCGAGAAGATTGCGCTGTTGTCTCTATATCCTTGACCGCGTTCTCGTTCGTAGAATCCGCTTACGCTTCGTGCTCCGGGGGTTCTCTCATCAGGTTTCACTTGGAAAGCGACTCTGGGCGAATCGCTTCGGGAGCAGAGCCTGAATGGGTATCACGGAACAGTTGGACGAGACGGTGTCGAAGACCGAGACAAGCGGCGTGCTTCCCTCGGTGAGCGCCGTTGCCGAACTCGTAGCCGGGTGGTTTGGTTTCGATGAGGTGCAGGATCAGGATCTATACAGCGAGACGATTGCGGCTGCTGTTGCGGTGGTCGCAGGAGGCCTGATCCTCAAAGCAGCGTGGAACCAGCTGCACTGTCCACAGGCGCTGTATGCGGATAGCAGTAGCGCGCCTGCTGGAAGCAAGTCTCAGGTGCTCGTTGCTACCAAGACGAGCTCTGCTGACATTGTCACCAGTGTAGATCGTCAGATAGAAAGTGAGATTCGACGGATCCTGGTACCAGCGTTTCCAGGCTATGCCTTTATCGGGGAAGAGTCCGCGTACGTCTCCAGCACAGTGACGATGAACGCCGCAAAAACGGGTGCACCAGCGTGGATGGTTGACCCCCTGGATGGTACGACCAATTTCGTGTCAGGTGTACCCCATATTTGCACCTCTGTGGCGTTACTCCGGGAAAGACACGTAGTTCTCGGGGCCGTCTACAATCCGCTCACAGATGATTTATGGGTAGCAGTACGCAACCGTGGTGCCTTTCTCAACGGTAGGCGCTTGTATTGTCAGCGCCATGTTCCCCTGTCGGATGCGGTTGTTGTGACAGAGTTTGGGTATGAGCGCAGCGCCGAGGGCGCCCGGCGTATGTGCGCTGTGGTTGAGCGGCTGCTCTGTGAGCGCGTTCGAGCGATTCGCATGCTCGGTTCGGGTATCTTGGATTTGCTGTTTACAGCGCAAGGTGTCGTACATGTGGTGTACGCGGGAATTGCCGGCGAGGGCTGGCAACCCTGGGACTACGCTGCTGGTGTTCTGATTGCCAAAGAGGCCGGCTGTGTTGTCGCGTCACTCGAGTCACCACCTGGGATGACTTGTGACGGCGAGTTCCTGTCGCGCTGTGCCCATGACTTTGACATTTTCGGCCAGAGCATCCTGTGCGCATCCAGCCGTGATCTCGCCCTCGAGGTGTACCACGTCATTCGGGAAGCCTGCGATCGCGTCTCAGAAAAGCATCCGGCCGATGCATGAGACGCGGAGCAGAGATCGCGTTCGCTGTCTACGCTAAACTGCCTGTGAAGGTGTTGCCAATAGTGGTGCCGCTAACGCGTTCTGGGAATTTTCTCGTTGCGTGCGAGGAGCCGCACCTCTGATGCGGATGTCGCAGCGTTTGTCTACGGAACAACTCGGGGACCTCTAACCAGCCACCAAACGGCACGCTTACGCTGGGCGATCGGTGGTACCCGTTTTGACTGAAGGCCGGTTATGCATCCGCGCCCGTTCACGCTTACGCTGTCTGCAACCAGCACAACAGTTCAGTTTCGATCATTGAAGTAGATGTATTGACATGGTGGGAGGCTTTTGGTGTGATGCCGCTCGTTCAAGCACCAGGGCGATCTTCGAATGCGCTGGGCTGGATTCGGGATACGGGATCTCTGAGTGAACGGCTGCGGCATGGGTGTCCGCTGACGGCAACGGCGTCCACGGCATCCAGGCATGGATTCGCTGCCTGCCCCAGTGAAGAGCCGTGAGCGTCTCGACGCACGTTTGATTACGATGCCGCTGTTCGCGAGCGCGGTACCAGGACCCGCCAACAGCCTGTATGCGTCCGGCGATGATCGTGTACGCGATATGCATAAGAGCAACTTTGTGCAGGAAACGCTCGACGGAGCTGCGGAGTCGGCGACGCAAGCGCACATCGCGTCTGAATGACGGACCTTGTTGGTTCTGGGTGACAGCGTCGCGAGCAGCACCTCGTCCTGGTTTTCACATCCGAAAAAGCAAGTTGCGCCCGTCATACCTCCGGTACAGGAGGTACTGCCCATGAACTTGGGCATGTCGTCGCATGCACATAAAACGACTTGCTGGCCTTGGTCTGATGACGTTGGAACTTGATACCCGGCGATGACGCTGCGATGTGCGGATACGCGTTCTGCTGCTCGCTGCTGCGTTCCCAGGTCATCATACAGGAAAAGCGACGGGATTCCTGCACACAACAAAATGGATGCATTGCCTTGGACATGAGCGATTTTTCAACAACGTGGCATAGTAGCGGAGGCGAGCAGCATTTCGGAATCTCCCGCTTTCAAGCTGCCTTGGCTCTCTGGGACATCTCGCGGACGCCCGCAACTATCCATGCAAGGTCTGCGATTCGCCTGGCCGACGAATAAGCTTTACGCATGCGTTATCGTATCCAAGTGTAGCCGATGAAGATGGCAAGCGTGACGAAAACGGTACAGATCAACCACCCGCTCCCAGCTGGGATGCGCGAAACGGGTATGTATGCTAGTGGCGTCACGCCTTCTCCATCAATCAACGGTTTCGCTATATTAAACGCTGTACAAAACAGGTCCCACGCTTTGGCGAGCCGGGCCGGTGTGGGAACAGGGAGCAGCACGCGGCCACATCCGAAAACAGCCACCGCAAAGAAGTGCGCAACGAGGAGCGATGGTGACGGCTCCAGTCCGCCCAGCATTCGAATGGGATCCGCTGCACAACGCCCGCCTAGCTGCAGATAGTCCAAAAAAGCATGCCGCATATCCTTGCGCGCTCGCTCGGGAGATCCACACAGTATGCCGTACAGAGCATTTGCCAGAATGTTGATGGTAGCGCTAAGCGGCCTTCGGTTACGATAGAACAATTCCAGATGGAATCGCAGAGCTTCATCATCATGCAGATCGGGAATCAGACGCAAGAAGCGTCGGATAAGCGCAACATCGGAGAGCGCGACCGTCATGCCCCCTCCCGTCAAAGGGTGACGCATATTAAACGAGTCACCGAGAAGAATAGCGCCCTTTAGCGCCAGCGGACGCGCCGGCATCACGCGATTGGGCATCGAGCGAAAGTCCTCCTTGGCAACAGCCGTAAGAAACGGGTGCTGCAGCGGCTCCGGAATCTGCGGGCCGATGACTTGTTCCATATAAGTCCGTAAATCCATTTGACGACCATTGGCATCGAGCGGCAACTTGCCACCGGGTACGTCCACAAGGCAGCGCACCTCCGAGCTCGAAATCGGATAAAACAGCACAGGGGCACGATCCGTGAGCACAACGTGACCATGACCGGGAAACGGCAGCGAGCATTCCGTCAAAATCAGGCCCACAAAGTTCGACGGGACTTGATGCTGCGCCGACGGTAACGCTTGCTTACGTAGACGAGACGCACATCCGTCACACGCAATAGTGAGCGCAGCGTACGCGACCCGCTGCTCCGTGCTCGACGTACCAGCGCGGTATACAACGCCAACCACGCGAGGCGGCCGCTGCCCCGGCCGTGCGTCAAAAAGCAGCTCTGTCACCACGCCCTCAACGAGCTCACAATTGGGCTCGGCCTGCGCAAGCTCACGCAAGCGTCTAACGAAACGCCCGTTATGGAACGAGCGCCCCAGTAACAACGGTTGCTCAGCGGCCTTGGCGTTCTTCGGCTCCCTGCACGCTTCATTGTACTCTATACAGGAACGCCGACCCTCAAGAAACAAACCGTAACCGAACACTTGTTGCGCATCAATTCCTTCCAGTGCTGCTTCGAGACCCAGGTCTCGGAGCTTTGCGCAGCCTCCCGGCTGCAGCAGTTCACCAACAATGCGGTCTGGTTCACGCAAGTCGCGCTCGATAGCCAGAACTCGACGCCCATCACGCGCCAGAACTGTCGCTAGTGCTGCCCCAGCGACACCAGCTCCAACAATAATGACGTCGTGTTCATTCCGAGGTATCTGTGTGTCGGTCATGAACAGGAGCGCGTTCACTGTGGACCTCAAGGAGCGCCTCAGTAAGCAACCTCTGTCCTACGTTCATCGCCGCTCGGTAGCGCTCGTCGACGTCGTGGCGCGCTGGACACGTCGCACTTCCGCTGGCCGATCGCGGGCGGCATCCGTGGCGCAGCGCACGCATTGCGTATGGTGCGTGTTGATCTTCGATTTTCGTCGGATGGAACGTTTATGGATGGTGCAGGGATACCAGCTTCCTTGATGGATATTCGTGCTTGGCGTGGCGTCTAATCGTTCGTCTTCACTCTACCTTCAAGTTCCATGATTGATACATTTCCACTGGGTGTATTGCTCATTCTCCACTTCCTATCGTGCGCCAAGCCCGCACTAAGTGTCCACGATATCACCATAGCGCCGGTTCGGATGCAACACGAATACTGGACGGCTTTGGCACAGCACTAGGGGCCCGCGGCGCGAGGCGGCATTCTCAAGGTGATGTCGAGGTCGTCAGTGCGAGCCGATCGAGGCGCACGAGCCCTGCACACGTGTCCATGGTGAAGCACCGATCGTACGCAGGCGAGCGTCCGTGCGAGCATATGCTTCTTAGCGCCTCTATGACAGCACTCAGGCAGCCTGCCAATGAGTTCAACAACGCGCAGATGCTATGCGAACTGCCCGTACAACCGGTAGGAACTGGTAAAAAAGGTTCGTCTTGGTCATGCAATGCAAACGCGTGAGCGCACTGAAAGGCAGGTTTTCGTTCCGCATCGCAGCATGCTGGGCAGTCTGAAACGGAGGCTACAAATGCCAGGATTCCATACGTACCGTCAGTAGATCTGCACTCAGAGCGCGTCATCCACGGCAGCGTGTTCTTTCTGTTGCTTCTGGAGCGCGAACGGGCGTGTCAGCGTGATCAACGCCTAGGTGTCTTGGTTTCCCGGTCTGGCGCTTGTTCCGGGGAACGAAGCACGAGGAAACGCCCACAGTATCGAGTGCCTGCGCAGGATACATGCGCGTACCCTTTACAAACGACAATGTTTCCCATTTCGCTGTGCATAAACGCAACACCATCTTCAACCGATGCGGATCCACACGGGTCGCAGTGCGCTTTCGGCGATGATGGATATGCAGGGGATCCTCGCACTGACCGGTTTCTTCTGGCCAGGATTGGGTACAGCGTTGAACCGCATGCTCGCCGCCATGCAGGCCTATGCGCGACACGTCGATGACCACACTAGACGTTGTCCACGAGCGGCTCCGGCGTACGGAGGCGGCTACGCAGTCACGGAGCCAGGCTATGCCGCGGATCGCAGTTTACTGTTCCGTGGCTTTCAAGCCATCCTCGCGTCCATAAGCACCATTTTGCAACAGGAAATAGGAGACTGATGCCAGGTTCCAGCGTACTGGACGCGGTATCCACGCCCTACCCAAATAGCCGCTTTTCCGAACGCCTCTGTCCCGTCGCAGTACGGGCTTTCGATGCCACCTCAGACTGCTTGTTATTTTTCTTGCACCTGGATCCTGTAGTGCACAAGCCACTGCGTCATTGCAAACGAATGCAGGCGAACGTAGTGCCGCTCAGCTGGCATCGCGTCGTCAGCGGGCACAGGCGTACCGCTGCGGCGGTTTGTCCGAACGTTGTCACCGCACGAAGGGCATCGCTATAGGCAGGGCGCCTCTGACGTTCATTCAGAAGAACGCATCCCATATGGCAAACACAACTTCAACTGCCAGCAGCAACAAAATCATTCGTTCAATACGACTGTTGATGCGGAACTCGATTTGCGAGTTCATGAGCACTAGCCCATCGCGAAGCGTTGCAAGATCAGGCTCGAGGTACGCTAAGCGCTCGCGCGCGTGAAAAACTTGCGCATCAAGTTGCTCAAAAGTGCTGCCTCGCGAGCGCCCGCGGTCCGACATCCACCCTGAACGGTATACCGCGCTCTGCTGTTTAATGAGCTCCGTTCGGGCAAAGAGCAATGCTCCAAGACTGCGCACAACATCCGGTTCACGCGAGAGAATCGTCACATCGCCACCGCGTGCCATCTGTGACGCTACTGACCGCAGGACATCGGTGAGTGCATCCACCGTCCGGAAAAAACTCCGGCACTTCATGTAATAAATAAGTGCATCGAGGGCTTCGTCCAGATATCCATCGTGATGCTCTGATATTCGGAGTTGCACTCGCCGCACCCAGGGCTCTTCAATAGCATAACTGCTTGCGCTGCCGTACAAACCGGACTCGGTGGTTGCCAGGTGTTGTCGCAACGCCGCAAGCACCGCCTCGCTTGGGGCAAGTGCTTGCATGGTGGCAACACATGCAACGCCCTGCGGACACTTTCCGATGCGTTGCGCAGTTGCTCCTGGCAGTGCCGGTAGATTGATCCTTGACTGAGGTTCGTCACGCAGCTGCTCAGCACTCTCGTCCCCAAAAGCTATGAGAATCAGGTCAACCGTACTGGAGCCGCTCAACGACTGTGCGACTGCGTTTTCCAACTGTGCAGCACATGCCCGCACTTGACAACGTCGGCGGCAGTACGTCGCTCGAGCGAGTCCGGACTGCAGGGCTCCATCACCAGCTCTCGGACACAGAGACTCGGCGCGTTCCAGTCCCCAGGGTGAACACCACGGCGTTCGTGCAGCAGACGTGCAGCCGTGCCTCCGCTTTACCGCCCAGGTGGTGCACCACATGAACGCGAAGCTCCAGACACCGAGTAACAGTTGAACGGCGACACTCCGAGAGCGAACCTACAAGCCCACTGGCTTGTGGAAGTTGAATGAGACGCTGCTGCGTACAGCGGGCCCTCGGTGAACAAACTGTCAGGCTTTAACGTCAGGTCAACTGGAATACAGTTGCGCTTGATCTGCTCGGCTGGGGGGCCGTCCAGCGGGGAGCGTGTGAGAAATGTGGGTGTTTCTTCAGCAGAACTGGGCAAGCTTCGACGTTTCTTCGTCGGGAAGAGTGTCAACTCTGCTGGGTGCATGTGGTGCACGTCCGAACAAGTGGCGCTAATGCTGCGTGTCGAATGAGTTCGGCTTTGAGGCCTCCAGCAGCGCTCTGTTTGTTGTTGTTGTTGTTGCTGCTCACTGTCTGGTTGGTGCCGACGTTCCCGTGCGAGCAGGACGAGTCGCTTGTCCGAAGACTTGGGTACGTGACAGAAAACGATTGATGCAAGGGCGAAAACTCGGTGTCTGTTCATTGAGAGCAGGCGCTGGTATCCTTTGGACGAATACTTGGAAGCGGAGACACGTTTTCTCCATATTTACGATTGGACACGGGCTTCGGTACCCACTAGGTTCGGGTGTCGACGTTGCCGGCCTTTCGTGTCTACACCTTGAACCTGCGCCCTGAGGTCAGCTGCTGGTGACACAAAGCCGCGACTACGCTCTGACATGTTTCCCGGAACTGACCATGAGTAGTACTGGTCGGATAGCGTCTCCGCTATGGATACAGCACACTTTGCAGTGACCCAGTTCGTCCGCAAGCACCTTATCAGTGCACGATGAAGCGATGTATGCTGAAAGCAGCGTCGAACGAGGATCATAGTTTGAACGACCTCTCCAGATACTTTAAAGATGCTCCAGTTTGCTCCACAGCAAACACTGCACGGAATCTGCTGCGCTCTATCGCCGCGGAAAGGAACGCTTGCGGATCGTTCGAACTCGCAAATCTGTGCATGTGGTGCTCTGTTCATGTCAGTACGCATGGGCTCGCTGCACTTGACGCACTGGAGCGAGACTTTGGAACCCGCACGACTCGTGAACTCGGGCTCATCTTGTCGGAAATGCGAACGAATGACCGCGCAGCTCGGAGGCGAAACGCCCTTTCACGTAACACGTAGACAACATGTCATCAACATGGGTACTGCGCACACGTACTCCCCAAACATGCTAGACACGGTATGGTAGGTCACTTCAGCGTCCATCGCATGAAACTTGCAACAAACATGCTAGACACTGTATAGTAGGTCACTTCAGCGTCCATCGCATGATACACACGATGCCTCACAAAGCGCAGTCCAGGTACTTTGCCAGCGCAGTGCACCAAATCCGCGTCAAACCTGCAACCTCAGACGCTAGAATTCAAATGAAACTCTACGAGACACCTTTTTTCAAATCAAACATATCCGTATTCGCGTACCACAGCGAGCACGGGAAGCGAAGCACAACCGAAGCAGACTGCACAGCACCAGGTATGGACGTGAGACATCACCGGTCCCGCAGCACCTCCACAGTCGCGAGCGTTCAAGAACAAGCTCAGGGAAACCGCAGCGTTCGTGCTTCCACGAACGTAACCTTGGATTCCTCACTCTTCAACTTAAGCGATGCCCGTTGAGCCGCACGCGTAACAGCATACGCGCTCTGGTGGTCGCTCATGCGCTCGGCTGTCGCCCGATACTTTTCATTCCATACATGCGCGCATATGTCTGCCAACGTATCCGCGTCGATACAGGCGCCTCGTGTTGCACGCCCGTCACGATAGCTCATACACACACACACACGAGGCGTCTGCGTACCAGCACACGGGGTATCCGACGCACACAGCGCTTCTATAGCGTCGTTACCGAAACAGCCAGTGCAGTTACCGCGAGTTTGTGACCCTCGTACGTACGAATGACAGAGCCGCTTGACAGGTCCCAGAGGCACGCTCGGCGATCGCTTGAACAGCTGAAAAGAAACTCGCTGTTATCGGAAAACACCAGATCCCATGCCCATTTCTGGTGGCGTCCCAGCACCTGCGTCTGCTGCCAAGTGGCACCGACGCTCCGCTGTACGCCCCAGAGTCGGATGAAACCAGAGTCCAGGGCCATGGCCAACATTTTTCCATTTGGACTGAAGCTCGACTGGAGCACGTACCTGGTGTGTGCACTCCAAGTCGTTGAGGGTTGAAAGTCGACCGGTTCAGTGGCTGGTGTCCCAGGTCGCTGAACAACTCGCTGTCGGCTCGGGCTGCGGTTCCAGTGCTGCATTTCGGTGAGGTCACTATCTGAGCGGGTGAGTGGTATCGGTGAAGCGTCACGCAAGCGCTCGAGCTCGTAAAACTCCGCGTCTGCTTCGCCGGTGCCGGTACCGGCTTGGCATACACGCCATACATAGCAGGCGCCTTCATGGTTACAGACCGACAGCAGACTACCGTCAGCAGCGAGGGCCATGGTACTAATCGGGACGTCGTCCTGTGGCTTCAGTTCACGATTCAGACGATTCGCGATCAGATCCCATGTGCGTACAGTCCCCTGGCAGTCAGCGGATATCAGCTCCCTTTGCGATGGATGCAGACACACCGCCGTGACCCCAGCGCGGTTACAGAATACGTGTGAACGCTTCCCTGACCGCGGATCCCAGGTGCAAATGGTACCATCTTCAGACCCTGAATAGAGCCAGCTTCCAAAAGCCTCGTACCCGACACTGACAACGTTGCCGCGATGTCCCTCTAAGCCAATGACTGGGCTAGCTACGTTGTTCAGGGCGTCGAAAACCACGATCCGCGGGTTTGCAGCCACTGCAAGGAAGACCTTGTCTGGTGAAAACACCAGTCGGTTGATGTGAGACTCGGGAAACTGAATCGTGCGGAAGCAAACACCACTGGCAGCCTCCCAGAATCGCACAGTATGATCGTAACCCCCGGTTGCGAGGATGACTTTCTTGGACATCAGTTCGTAGGCTCCGTCTACGGGCCCTTTGACTCGCTTCCGGGGTAAGTCCAGCTCTCTGTAAGCGTTCCAGCGAAAAAATATACGTAGCTTGCGAGGCTCGTCCCAAACGATCGACCCCGAAGACTACGTTGCTTCGTTCAAAAGCATACTTCGGTGGTTATCCAGCCCCTTTAGCTGTGTGTGTGTGTGTGTAGTATGTTTGAACGTCGCAACGCCTCGGCAGGTATGCACCAGGAAAAGACGAGCAACGGAAACGCTTCGTTGTATGGGACCGTGCGGATGCTGCAATGTGCACATCGGCGCTCTCTTCCGAACACTCATCTCTGGATGGAATAGAACTGTATTGTCCGACGGACTTGATTGCGTACAGTAAAGTTTGGGTGCTTTCCCGCTATCATCAGCACGGGCCTTTTCTTGTTTTTCGTGCTGCAACTTCTTTTTCCTCCATCGTTGGTCCGGTTTTCGAGTACGCTGGTCTCTTGTTCTCCTGCAGCAACGTTGACAGCTGTCCAAGCAGGATGATAGCAGCGCGCAAGTATCGATTTCAGTATTTCCAGCTGTTGTCTACACATTTCATGCACAGGCAAACAAAAAATTCGCGGTGTACGCTTCACTTGCCATAAGCATGATCCTACTGGTATAGAACTCGTGTGCGCCCTTCGCATTGGTGACACCTGGTCGTTGTCCGGTGTCACTTTACATCGGTGGTACCTCGGCTTCGGACGGCTGCCTTGTGGAGCGTAAACGCTTGCTCCCGACGGATAGAGAAGTCTCGATCCGACACATTCATCGGTGACAGCGCTCGGTTGCATACCCCAGGATCAATGTGCTGCTTCTGGACGATTCCCTCGGGGATGAACCCATCGCCTGCACCCACAATCGGATGCTTTTCTATTCGATGCATGATTTAAGGGATTCAAGGTTGTCCGCGATGGAGCAAGTGCCGAAAAGCAACTGCTGGTTGGAGAACAAGTCGAGAAACCTGGGTCCGTCTACGTCCACCTCGTGCAAAGCGCGAACACGCCCTCGACTGCAGCCGACAGCTGCGATCACCGAACGCCGACTCCAAGACACGATTCCATGCACACAAAAGACACTTCGTTTTTCGACCGTATATTCCGTGACAGGAATCATGGCGCTACTGTTCACTACCTTTCCGGCAATGATCAAGAAGAAGGGATCACTTGTCTTTCGAGCGGAGTCGATGATTTGACGAGAAAAGTTCACTGAACGTGCTGCATGTGCTTGTGAACAAGTCTCCATGGGACCAGGTCGAGAGGTTTCTTCGCTAGTTCAGCGACGCGGACAGATTCGACCACGGGTTGCCTTGCTGCTAGTCTACGGAACACTTGACGAGTGATGATTTGGGTGTGCGACACATCAGCAAAGGAGAAAAGTGGATGCTTGCGCCTATGCATTTGATTATAATAGCGCTTATTTCAAGAGTCTTTTCTCGAGGGCACCGGGGATCGTCTCGATCACTTGTTCATAACGAATTCCAGCGGTGCAGGATCCAAGGAGCCAAACTGACAACCATAAACCGGAATCCCGACACTCTCCATGAACCAGGACGCCCTGCTCGCTGTACGTCGACTGCCGAGGCAGTCCATCTATAAAGTTCCAAGGACAAATCAAAAGCCAGGCAAAGCGTGAGCATTCCGAGCTCCGTTGCAAAGCGACACAGGTAGGGAAAAGGAGCACACGGTCTCTCGCCATCGACCTGGAGTACTTCCACAAGACGGATAACGCGCCTCTCATGAACGTTATAGAGGCAGACAAAGCGTCAAGTCGCTGGCGCTCTGCGTACATACGGGCGGCGTCTATTACGAGCCCCGAAAGCCATTATCCATTCCGAATTCTGGGATCCGTGGTCAATCGAAACGTTTTGTCATCTGAAAATAAAATCTGTCAAGCACACGACGAGAACTGCAACCGTTGTGTTCGGGCATGTTTTCTCTAAAGTTATTTTGGTCCTGCGCCCTATGATTTAGAAACACTTTAGAAGTGTCTGCAGATCCGCTCATCTCGAGGCTCTACCAAACACAAGAATCGCTTGTGTTGAACAGACTCGGATGATCGAGTACCTCGCGATCGATACATCCATTGCCGTCTTGCACCCTTCCGTGGACGTCCGGATGCCTCCGACGAACCATGCATGCAAGCATCGAACTTGGCCTCACCACAGGCATCGATGTATTCAGGAACGTTGCTCACGCTCCATAAGCACCCACGGAGGTGAACAAGAGGACCAGGTTCAGCGTAGGCGATGTTCTCGGCATTTAAGTGCGGCATTTTTCAAATAAGGATAGCGCACTCGATGCCAGCTGGTTCGGGAGTCAGCTCTCCGAATGATCTGGATATGCGGGAACCTTGGTGCTGCATAGAAAGCCTGTCCACTTCGGACAAAGATTGCGGCGTGCAGAGAAAAAAAGTTCATATGGATTGGTCGTATTCCATGCATTCTCGAAATGCCTGGAGCGAACGCTGTCATGCCCTATCGCATGGCTTCTTGGCGTGTTCCTGCAATGCTCGCATCCTCTGACTCGATCGAATGATGCCGTTCCTGGAATCCGTGGCTGGCAAGTCTTAAAGTATCCTTTATTCCAAAGGTATCGGTTGCCATGGATAAGCCCGTTGTGTACCAGCGTTGCACGTGATTGGCACGCTGCCCTGCGTCACGTTCAAAGGTGCTGTTCGAGGCTGTTGGTGCGTTTCTTGTCGAGAGGTTTCGCGTCTGCTACGCCGACGCGCATGCGGACCGTATCCCAGTCGCGTGCCCGAGGATGCCGTGGTATTCATCGGGACGTACACAGCCATCAAGTATCGATAAAGCATGCGACGCACCAGAAACCAGGTCTGTGGATCTCAGCAGCCGAAGCTCGACGACACCAGCATATCGCTTTTACCCAGACGCCTACCGCACACAGCGCACTGGTGGAAAACGTAGCACACGACGACGTTGTGGACTTGCTCCCGACAGCTCTGCCTGGGACCTGCTTTCCCAGATTGGAACTACCCAAGCGTTGCTGTCGGGACGCGGAGCTGAGCGAGTCTCGGCTCCTGACGCCTGCCTACCAGCGATCACGCGACATCGTCTCGTTTCTTCACTGTCGCCACTGAAGCGCTGAGCTCCCAATCGATCTGAAAGCTCACCGCATTCCCCGCTCATGCAACAGGCGATGCAGCAGAATCGCTCCAGCCACACTAACATTCAGCGAGTCTACAGCGGCCAGCGCTGCATCCTCAGCCGCAACGAGTCCTCTTTCGATAAAAGCAAATGCGGTACATGCGCGTTCCACATTGGTGCGCAAGCCGTGACCCTCATTGCCCAACACCAGTATCGTCGGAGTGTGCAGCGCCAGCTCCGCACATGGCGTTACCGGGCGAGATGCTTGCGCGTGTCGAGGAGCGCCACCACCATCCGACAAGTGCTCACGAGTCTGCAAAACCATCCCAGATGTCGGTAGAGCAGTTCCCAGAACGCGCCATCCGTGGACACGATGGGCTTGTTCTAGAAATCGCGGCATGTTTGAGACAGCGTGCACTTGCATGAACTCCATGGCACCACTGCTTGCCTTGCTGACCGTCGCAGTCAGTCCAGCAGAGTTCTTCCTCGATACCATGACGCCATCACAGCCGAAAAAATAAGCAGATCGTAGCAGGGCTCCCAGGTTTTGCGGATCCCAGACCTCGTCAAGTGCTAACCAGCACGGGTGACGCGGTTCATGGTTCTCGTTAGTCGGCGAGTACACCCGAGGCCTCGGCTCAAATGCCTCCGCAGATACCATCGGTACCGGTTCCAGAGCAGAGCACTCCAAGACAAAGCCCTGATGCGGTCGATTTCCGCACAAGGTGTTCAGCGTACCTTTATCGACGCGCTGAATCTTCACTCCCTGCTGATTCGCAGCGAGAAGAATCTGCTCTTCCACTGCTTTTTTCGTTTCTCTTCGCGGGACCGGATATTGTTGTTCTTGATGCTCTACAGACACTGCCAACCTATCCAGCAGAAAGAGCTCGTAGAAATGCGCTCGCCGACGGGCGCTCAGCGCTGCGAATACCGGCGCCAGTCCATAGAGAAAGTCATGGCCGCTCTGCAGTTTTTCCTGCAACGGTGAAAGTACATCGCGTTGACGAGGAGGCCTTGCACCTGGTCCGCGGCGCCATTGCCGTTCCGTGAGCTCCGTTTCGGGCTTTGGAAACGAAGGCGCTCTGTCAGCAGAGCGCGGAAACGGTGCACGTTTTCCGCTCCGCTGTTTCGGGACTTGCGGGCGCGGCTCCGACTCCGATGCAGCTGCGTACCAGCGAACGCGATAAACGCTTCGTGCGCGCAGCCTCCTACCTAAACCAGCACCAATGCCTCCAAAGCGCGAAGCAAGAACGGCTGGCGTCCAGCGATGAAGCCCCGCTATCCATGCAACCGCGGGATCCATTCGTTGATCGAGCCAGACGCAGTGCTCGCTAGGCACCTTGCGGAATTTATCCCTCCAGTCAAACTCAGGCTGAGCGCAGAAGTTTCGCTCCATGGAAACTGCTTTCAGTTTCGCACTAGAGCGGCCTGCTGAAGTATGCACCAGCGGGAAAGCGGGGGCGGTCTGACAACGGTGCAGCCGCTGCACGCTATACGGAGCTTCTCCAGACTCAACTTTGATGTACCGAGTGGAAACAAGGCACGCTGGAGAAACAAAGAGAAAGGTTTGCTTAACAGCGCAACTGAAGAAAAACAGCAGTCAATACGACAGCAAGCAAGCAAAGCGTTTCGAACGGTGCTGGTCGAGGAAGCCATATGTCGCAGGGGCGCTCACAAGTCTGTACAAAGTAGTACAAAGCTTTGAGGACGTCGTTTGTCTCCTCGTTCGCATATACTCGCTGACGTTCGTGTTGGACCAGGTTGTTGACGGGGCCGAGGTGTTCACGATTCGGCAGGCTTCACCTATTCTGCAGCGTCCAACTGGACTGGAACATGTCCAGTGATAATGGAGCGGTACCTCGCGGAGACTCCAGCGAGTTCCAGGACGCAAACTGGCCGGCAGATGCCGCCCCAGCACTGAGCGGCTTTCTCTTTGGCAACGTCGACGCCGAAGGCCGTCTCGAAGCAGACTACCTCGATGCGGACGCGAAAGCCTCGCTGCACGTCATAGCACCAATGGTGCTGCCCGACGATGCCGAGGTGTTCACTGTCGCTACAGCACGCGCGAGCAAAAACTTCAACGACGGACACGGGCTCGGAGCGGACCCGAGGGCCTCGAGTGCGCTCGGGAGAGGCGTGTCGCAGGTGCTCACCTCCGCTCCACTGAACGGGGATACTGGTCTGGTGCATGCTGCCTCCGCTGCGCCTGAGACCGAACAAGATCGAGTGAGGCCGCTGCGCTCGACCCCGTCGCTTGTCCAAGACAGGAGCGCGTCTCCCGAGAACCTCGACTTTTACGATGCGTCTGATCTCTCTGAAGACCTCGATACCAGTTTCGACTCCCCGGGATTTATGAAGCCCTCTTCGAGCGCTCCACAGCAGACGTTGGAAGTGGTCGTAGGGGCATCGGAGGGCGCGCTGCCTTCCGCTGAGAGCAGCGAGCATCAACACCGGCACGGAGACGAAAACGCGTATAGCCTTCATGAGCAAGCTGCTCGCGAGGCGCTGCTCTCCACGGACTATGACGCCCTAAGTGAAGGCGATGATGAAACGGGCGACTCGAAACTGAAGGTCGCCGAGCCCGCCAGACTCGGACCTGGAACCTCATCTGCGGGCTCTGAACGAGCGTTGCTGTCGGCGGAGAGAGCGCCCCTGCAACCTCAACCGGCTGCGAAAGCCTCTTCGCCTCAACAGAATCTTTGCTCAGATACGGATATACCGCGTTTCACGCGCTTCCTTGTGCCAGAGGAGCTGGTGCATCCATTTCACGCCACGAAGCGGAAACGAATCCGCTGGCAGAGCAAGTCGACACAAGCAGATGATCCGTCCGAACGCCTGGTCGGTGAGGAGCTTCTCTTCCAACGACCAGAGGATCTCAGATGGATCCGTTTTCCCTATGCCTACCTGATTTTAGACGACATGCAAGAGGTACAGGAGCTCTTGCGCAAGACGATCCACCGACGTGTCCTAGCGGGCCGCGCTGGTGAATCCAAAGCGAATACCCGCCGCTGCACACCGCTGGTAGCTGAAGCGGTCACAGAGATAGCGTCCAGTCGTGAAGGTACTCCAGCGACACCAGCACACCAAGCCGTCGAGGCGCCTGTAGCGGATGCTCACCGCTCTAACGGGCGATTGGCTGCAGGGGAGCGCACGCGAGCCGCAGCACCTTGTGCTCGTCCACATACGACAAGCGCGGACGATACCTGCGCTGCTTTTCTGTGGCAGCAATGGCAATGGGAGCAGGATGTCTGCTGGGAAGAAACCAACAAGTCCACAACATTGCGATATTTGCCGGCTTCAGAGCGACTCGAACATGACGCGCAGCGAAATGAAGCGCTTGTCAATGGCGCCTGGACGCAGCTGGTCGCCTGGGAAGGACCGGCACCCGTGTGGCAGCGCTGGCGTCATCAGCTGGGGAAGAAAACCACCAGCGTACTAGAACTAGATGAGCATGCGATTGCCATCAGCAGACGATTCAGCTGGCTGCATCTGGATGAGAATGATCCACAGTTGATTCTGTGTCGCGCTGCGAATCGGCTGTTAACACAATCAGCGCCCAATCTGTACCTGCCGCAGCAGTTAGGCCAGATAGAGTCCCTGCTCATGAATGCGTCCAACGATCGTTTTTACGGTATCGAGATGACCGGGCAAAGGCGACGGAGTGCCCGCACCGAGGCCCTCGCAAACTTGCGTCATGCACTGAAAGCGCGCCAGGGCTACACCTCGGCGTGGTGCTACGGCTACACGGAACCCCAGAGTTACTATCGACCGAATATCTTGCCGATACTCTGGCAGTTGTGCGGTCAGCGTGCGGTGCCGTTGCTCCTATTTGCGGCAAAGTCGGCGCCCTCGATGCTACCGCACGAGATGCGTGCCTGGGTCCCGAAGAGCTGGAGCGACCTCTCGGGCATTTCGCCCAAAGCAGGCGGAGATATTTACTTGTTTGAATATCCACTGGAAGCCGATCCTTTTCTGGTCCAATTACCAGGTATGGCTAGTCGGCTGCTCACCTATAGTCGCCGTGCAGCTGACGACACGGTCTCGAATCCAAGCGAAGACCCCGATACCGTCTATCTTGCCGCAGACGACTTGCCTCCGCTGCACACCGGAGACGTGCGCCCCGGTCAGGTGTTACGCGTCTATGAGAACAATGCGTTTGCGGCTCCGTTTGAACCCGTTTCGCCACCTCAAACGGACTTTTTGGTCGTCTGTTCCGCTCAGCGCGGATTATACGTACGTCCAATCAAGCAAGTCCTAGCGATCGGGCGTCTCGAGCCACGGAACCGGCCCAAGGTCATGATTCCCAATAGTGACCGCATGAAGCGTTTCGTGAAAAACAAGATAGAACTCGATGTAACTCGTGAGCTGATTCGGCGTGGCGATACCGGGGTCGAGCGCTCCGAGGTCATTCAGATGTTCCCGCGACGTCGGGTTTACCCCGAGACCACGATTGCGAGCGTGCTGCGCGAGACTTGCGACAATGCCCGGAACCGTTACGTTATCAAGAAGAACTATGTAGAGACCGTATGGCCCAAACGTGAGCTCGAGTTGTTGCGTTTCGTGACGCCCGAGGAAACCTGCGCCTTCGAATCGATGGAAATCGGCTGGGAGCAGCTGTCTGCCAAAGGGATCACGATCTTTTCGAGCCCGTCTATGCAGGGAAACATCGTTGGCGGAGCCGAGAAAGCAGGTCTCGGAGCCCGAGGTATCGAGATTGCTCGCTACATTCGAGAGGAACTGGCCAAGACACGTTGGGTTCGCACTGAGGTGCTCGTGCGCGCTCAGAAGAGTCTCCAGTTCGCGCTGCGGAGTGTACTGAGTGCTGCATCCCTGGCGATGGATATCTTACGCGGCAATCCAGCTGCGGACGATCGACTCAAAACCATGTCGCGGGATGATGCGCTGCGGTTTTTGAAAGTGCAGTTCTCATGCAACCTGAACCCTTCCCAACGCGCAGCCATTGACGTTGCCGAGACCAGAGCTGCCACCGTCCGTCAAATTGCCCTTGAGAGAGCCCGTCAACGCCCGCTTGTACCGCTTGCTGTTCAAGTGCAACGTCTCATCGATGAACACGTCCAGACGGTACGGGCGCTCTCGCTGGAGCACCAGCTGGTGCTCCTACGTGAGGGATACCCCCGCAGCGCCACCGGTCGCCCTAGCGGCAGCGGCCTCAACAACAACATCGGCAGAAAAGCGCTGCAACGCATGGAGAATTCTCGGGCAACGAACATGCCCAAACCTGCTGATGACTGGGAAGAGCGGCAGGAGCTGTCACGTCTGTTGGCCTCGCAGCGGCGGAGTGTGCCGGCTCCGATGGACTCGGGACTCTCCGTATCCGGTTCTGATCGGCGCTCAGAGGCGTCAAGCGCACCTGTGCAGTATGTGCGCAAGCGTCGCTTGAAGATCATCCGCCGAATCAACGGTCAGGTGCAGGTACTGTATCTGGAAGATCCCCAGGAGATAGAGGCGTATCTTCAGCATCGGCGGATGCGTGAGGAGGCCCTCCGCACCGGCATTGGGGGCGGGATCGGATTCGCTGCTCGCAGTATGACACAGAGTCGCAAAGCAGGTAAGAAGGGAACCGCAGAAGAGCGTCTCCGGGAGCGCCTCGAAGAGTTGGCTGAAGCAGCGCGGCGCATCAACGCGTGGATGCTGGGGCCCACGACGGCGCTCGGTGCCGCCAAACCTGCAACAACAATGACAACAACAACAGGAGCAGCAGGAGCAGCGACCAGTGCTTCTAATGGTGCAAGTACCGCTCAGAGCTCACACGCTATCGCGGAAGCGCTCTCTGGCGCCGTGCATACGATCCGAGAGTCCATTCGGATCAGCGGTGCCTCAACAAACCAGGCCGTAGGCACTCTGGGAGACACCGGGCGCCTGCAGCAGCGGCCTGCAGCGCCACCGGCAACGTCCATGAGAGCAGAGACAGGTGCTGCTTCTATGCAGCATCATCAGGCGGGTCTGTGGCTGGACGCGAGCGCCTCCAACTCGACCGATGCCTCTTGGTTGCGGGTGACACTACCAAATCAGCAGCAGCAGCAGCAGCAGCAGCAGCCTGCAGGAACGCCTCCAGTAGCCAGTTTTCGCAGCGTAGCCGAACGCGACGGTGAGGCATCCCTACAGGAGCCTAGCCAGGCCGGGTTCCCCGCTGCGCACCGCAAGCCCGACACCATCGAGAGCGGTCAGCACGGAGACCAGATACCTTCTGTCGAGCACAGTGACCAGCAGGGAGCATTTGCGTGGCTCGCCCCGGATCGAGCGAATGCGCTCACCTCAGACCTGAGTCAGTCATCGAGCCGAAACGCTTCCCCGAAACCCTCATCACTCGTCACCAATGGCGCTGGTGCGCCCAGCCGCCTCAAGCTGCGCATTCCCGCTGCACTTGCAACCGAAGCGCCGGGGCTTTCTCAGGGAGCTCAGCTGCACGGCACTGCGGAGAGTACGAGTGGCGTGCCGGCACCGGCGCTGACTAGTGAAGCGCCCCCCTCATCCGGTGTCCCGCGCATTTTCATTTGGGCACCCAAAGATGAGCCTGAGGGCTCGCTATCCGCATCTACGCGGACGTCGAGCGGATTCGAAGCATCCACCGCCCTGGCGAAGGATACGACCCTCTGGGTGGAACAGGGCTCATCACCGCGACCTGGTCCCCGAGTTCGGGTCAGCAAACGTAGCAGCGGCAAAGTGCACCTGAACAATATTCTACGCGAGGTGGAAACCTGCGTTCGCGATGCCGAAGGCGTTGTTGTTGCCACCACGCCCTACATCTCTGTGGTGCGCGTACGTCCGGGTGAAGCGCTGCCCCCGGGCGGGCTCGATCGACCCGCCAAGCTTGCCGTAGCCGGGAACATCGACTTTATCAATCCGGTACGTGACGCTGCGTACCGCAAGAAAATACCGTTACCAAAGCAGATGTACTTGCAGAGAATACGGCGCAAATGTGAGGAGGTCGCCTATAATTCGGTGGACGAGTTCCTGTCGGATATGCGCCAGATTGTAGAGAATGCTCGTCAGTACCATACAGCTCCCGAAGCACACTGGGTCGTCCAACACGCCGAGTACCTGCACGAGGCAGCCGAGGAGGAGCTCAAGAAACGACAACAGGATATCGACGAGGCGATTCAACGGGACGCGCAGGCACCCTGAAGTTTTACACCCGTGTCAGATAAAAATGGGACACTGAACTGGTTGTTCTCTATATGATTTTCCATGTCGTATCGTGGTTGTCAGATGCTCGGCCTCGACACCCATAAGATACCAGGACTGGTGTACCGTTTCGTACGCATGAGGATGCGCGGTTTTGTTTTGCGAGCGCTTTCTTCGACGCTTTGCCCCTGGCATTTTCAGAACGTCATCGGAATGGTGATGATTCGTGGCACCTTCGAGACCGGATTCGTCCAACGAATGAATTCTTAATCGATTGCATAGGTCGGGGCCTTCAGTGCTCCTCGTACCGTATGTGTAGCGTGTTCCATGCCACAGTTGCATCAAGTGTTCGATCGTTCTGATTGCAGGCGCTTCGTGAGCGCTGGCACTCACGACGCTGCATCAACGAGACAAAGATTCTCGAACTTGTCCCTGAACGACTTTTTCACACCAAATCAGAACGAGCGTCCACCGAACTTTTCTGATAGCATTATCGATTCCATCGGAGAGGCGAGCGCTGCTCTTTAACCATTCGTAAACGAAACAACATTCGTTAGCATCAGCAGCATCAGCACCTGGATATCTGTCTAGGGATAAGCGCACAGGAGTTTCCGCCCCTACGGTTTCTAGGGTAAAGGTTCCTGGGCTCGGACTTGGCCTTGGGCGTGAATCAGCGCTGCGAACGATTCCAGTAGCGAGCGCTCTACCGCTACGGACGAATGTCGCGTAGAACGCTCGGCAAATCCCGAGGTACGCGCGCAAGCCGCGGTTTCCCTTTCGGTACCTGATTCATCATGGACTGCATCGCCTCCCATCCATCCTCTACCGAATGCAACAGTATGCGCTTGCGTGTGTCGCGGAAAGAGCACTTGGCTGGGGAATCGCTCAGAAGAAGCCTGGGATCATAGAGAACGGCACCGGGCGCGAAAACGGAGGATGGCATCGAGGCGAACCCCGTGCACCCATCAAGTCCATGAAACGAGCGATGACCTGAGCCTTCTCGGATGCCAGGGCAGCACTTGGAGCAGTAGCTACGGTGACAACGCGGGAATAACTGACCCAGGTCAAGTGTCACTGCTACGAGCAGCGCACCGGCGCTTGATCCATAGAAGACCACGCAAATGACAAGCGATGCATCGATCGCAGCTTCCGCCTGTGCATGGTACTGGTCGACGACAGCCACAAGCGGCGATATCGGGACACGGAACCCTACCACGAGTATCTTTTCATTGCTGACGATGGAGCTGCTGGCACACGGGAGACCCGTCGTACCAGTAGCGTGAGATGCGAGAGACACCGAAAACGCCCGATTATGCTGGTGCTGAAGACAACGGAACGAGGCATCAACTTGAGCTAGGACGCTGGAGTCAGCCAAGCTGACCCATTCCATTTTTTCTCTGCCAAGGACACAGAAATGAACGATGATCAGCTGCAGGGCCGAACGCGCAGCACCATGTTCCTCGGTGATGTACCTGGGTATGCTGCAACAAATCAGCACGACTGGAGACTGCTCGCTCAAGGACGGATCGTCGAAGCCATCCTTGTTCGAATTTTCGACGTCGTCGGATGCCTGAAACCTTTTCACAAGCGTGCGGCTCGCTTTGGAACCTCAGCTGTGCTGTTTTCAGCGGCTCGCGAACGCCTGCGCAAAAGCACGTTTCCTGAAGGCAGTCCAGAAATACAAGGACTAGGGAAACGTCGGCATCATCATCAGGAAGGTTTCGTATTGCCATGCCATCTCCCGAGGCGCAGCGATGTTGTGCTCCATCGTCCGTCCCGTGCGCAATACCGTAGTGTTTCCGTTCAATACCCGCCAGGTTGCCGTACTTAACTCGATGCGCTCCAGCATCATTTACCTCATGTTCACAGCTCTCCGTGTACATCATCGCTTTGAACTCCGTCTGGCGACAGTTCACCCGAGTCCACGATGGTGACGAGTCGTTTCGGGGTTCCAGACGCCGATCCAACTGCCTCCAGCTGGGCAAGGACGCGTTCGCTCTCGGCACCTACGATCTTACCAAAGACAACGTGGTGTCCATCGAGCCAAGGTGTCTCCTGGAACGTGATGAAAAACTGAGATGAACCCGTATGCGGACCCGCATTCGCCATCGAGACGTAGCCACGTCCTCGATGTCTCACGAGAAAGTTCTCGTCAGGTAACCGTGGTCGACCATCCGCACAGATACCTCCGGTACCGTCACCAGCAGTGATATCGCCCATCTGGATCATAAACTTGGGAATAATGCGGTGACTGCGGCTTTGGCGGAAGCCAGTGCCCTTGCCCTTCCCATCCCCGACGCCTTGGTTGCGTGCGAGTCGCAGAAAGTTCTGCACAGTTCGCGGCGTCGTATCACCAAACAGACCTATTGTTACTCGACCTATACGCTCCGAATCAATCGCCATGTCCAGGTAAGCGTAGTGCGTGATGCGTTCCCACTTGCTGCTCGGGTTACGCGGGCGTTCCGCACCTGCTCCAGCAGCGAGCACACAGCGCCCTGAAGGCAAGAAGCGCGTACAACAGACCAGCGCTACGAGCGTGCCTAGCAAGAACAGTTTGAAAAGTGAAGTGCCCGCTTTCATGGTCCGCTCAGCGTTTCTCTGAGTTTGCAAGCGATGCGCTCCGAGTGATAAGTCGGCAGCTCTGCAACCTCGCGTAACCAGGGTGCGCTTGACGATTTGTTGACGCTGCGTCTGGCCAGTGCGAACGAACGTCGTTTTCTCCAGTGGACGTCGGCTGCCGACTCAGAGGGTTCCTGCGGTGAACCGCTGGAGTGCACAAGGTATGGTGTGTTGTACGTGTGATCGATAAGACGCACACGAGAAGAGTGAAGGCGACGGAACCGCGGTAACCGCACTGGCGCACAACGTTACCGCTCGCAGTCGGCAACGCGAACGTTAACTTCTGTCTGTCTGTCTGTCTGTCTGGGGTTTTGTCGTGCGCTTCTACTGCTGTAGGAGTCGGAGCGAGTGCTCCGGGTACGACGAACCCGCACCCGCTTTTCCGGGCGGTTTCTCGTTGCGTGTACCTTTGTTGCGCTTCAAAAGCCGTCCTAATGGTGTAGGCACTAGCGTCTCGTGCTGGTGGCTAGTTGAGGTCAATGCAGGCAAGCAGTCTGCAGGACGGAATCGGGCATAGAGTCCTGAACGGTACAGGACTTTACAGTACTGCTTAGATGCGAAAGATCAAGTTTGAGCGGTACATGATAAGGCCCATTGCTTCCAGTGCCTGGAGGGCGCGCTCCACCTGTTCTCTTTCGATGGTTGGATCTGCGAGCTGTTCAACGAGCTGATCGAATGAGGTGGACTCGCTCCGCTCCGCTGATGTAATGGCTTCAATAGCTTGCTGGACGCGCTCGAGCAGAGCGTCATCGACGAGCGGTACGGTCATAGCGTCCGCCTGTTGGTTGGGCGGGGTCACTCGCTCCCCGGTCACGCGCAGGGCAGCTAAGTTTTCGGTAACTGGTCTTGTCTCCGGGCCGCTGGATATGCCGCCTGCCTGCGGCGACAAAGTCGAATGTGCTGCAATGTCACTCGCCTGGGGCGTTACACTGCTGTCGAGCGCTGCACCTGATCGAACGCGTCGGCGAATGCGCTGCTGCGACGCTCTCGTGGAACGTGATGCTGCTTGCCGCCGTCCAGGGCTGTAGGATGGCTCGTCGCTCGCGGATGCATTGGATGCGGCCTCGGACTCATTGCCATCATCACCGTCGCCATTATTGTCATCGTCGTCATCGAAAGCGAACGGATCCAAACGGCGACTCGCTGGCGCGGTTCGACGTCGCGTACCAGAGCGTTGCGGCAATGGCGCTGCAGCCGATGCCGACACCGGACTCGTATTCGCGTCAGGTGAGCGCACGGGGGCAGCTCTGGCGACGTCGTGTTCGCGGTCGATTTGAGTCTCATGGTAAAGGGCAAAATTCAGCAGATCAAAAGCAGCACGCGCATCAGTGATGCCCACTGTCAGGCTGAGACGCAACTTGGCGTGCGCAGTTGCGAGGCGAATCATTGTCTCCAGCTGCCGAGCGGTAATGGGTAGCGTGCGAGCGTCATCTTTGGCTCGCAAGTCACGGTATCGCGACGCAATGTACGCCGCTGCCTCTTCGGTAAGCTGTGGACTCAGCTCACGTGCGTAGTGGATGTATTTCTGTAAGAACGGCACGGAGAGGATGCGATGCGCGGCAGCACCCTGGATAGCTTCGTTGGCCTGGTGCGATACGAACAATGGTGCCGTCATGGGATCATCGCTTGCCCTAGCAGCAGCAGCGGCAGTAGCAGCATCCGATTCGAAGCCCTGATCGTCTGTTGACTCCACGGTGGTCGCTTCCGCTGGGGGCGCGTTATTTTCAGGCGTCGCTCGCTCGTCGAGTGGCGTGTCCACGTCTGCGCCGGCGTATCCCGCCAGTTCCGCGCGACCTGCCCTGTCGGGGTTCCGATACTGATGGACGCGCAGCACATGCCTTGCAATGAGCTCGTCTCTTTCGCGGGAGATAGTGTCAAGAACGATGAACACCAAATCGAAACGCGAGAGCAACGAATCGGGCAGGGCAATGTTTTCTGCGGGTTTGCGGCGTCGATCATAGGATCCGTAGATCGGATTCGCCGCGGCAAGTACGGAACAGCGAGCATTCAAAGTAGTATGGATGCCGGCCTTGGCGATCGTTACCGTCTGCTGCTCCATAACTTCATGGATTGCAACTCGGTCCGCATCGCTCATCTTGTCGAACTCGTCGATGCAGACGACACCCCGATCAGCGAGTACCATTGCGCCGGCCTCGAGATGGCGCTCCCCCGTGTCTGGGTCTGTGGTGACGGCAGCGGTGAGACCGACCCCCGAGGAGCCCCGGCCGGTAGTGGATATGGCGGACGGGGCCACGTGAAGTACGAAGCGCAGCATTTGTGACTTGGCTGTGGACGGGTCTCCCACGAGCAGGATATTGATGTCGCCACGGAGGTGGGTGCCATTGCTGAGGTTCTTTTCAGCGCCCCCTACGAGCTGCAGTAGTACCGCTTTCTTAATGAAATAGTGGCCACAAATGGATGGAGCAATCGATGCAGTCAGCAACTCGATACCACCCGGCGTGGAGGCTACCTCACGAATGTTCGCAAGGTCGCGTTCAGAAAACTTGAGGCGATGCTGTGTGTCGCTCAACGGAATACAATGATTGGCCACGATCTTGGTCGCAAAGTACGTCGTCGTCTTGCCTCCCAGAGCGCGATACGTGCCGATAATACGGACGCGCATGCCGGGTTTGCAAACATCGACCAAATCTGCTTCAAAAACAATGTCAACGGTGCGCGGCAACTGGCCCGGTGGTGTACGTTCGGGCATCTCTTGCAGGGTCGCCGTCTGAAAGTCGCGGTATGCCGACAACCCGAATTCCGTTTCCATGGGGTTGCCGTCTTCGTCACGGGTGGGATAGATGGCTGCCCCGAGCCCTCGGTTCTGGGCAACATCCAGCGAGATACCATCGCGGTAGACGCGGTGAACTATTTCGTTCTTCGCGGGGATGAAGTGCACAGACTCTACGACTTTGGGTCGAACAGCAGACACGCGAGTAATTATACCGTCAACGCATACCATCGAGTTCAGCATCGAGGCACGCAGTGAGCGCGGCGTCGTGTGCAGCGCCCCGAAAGCACCCTCGAACCCAACATGGAGGCGCTGACGTTCCCGCCCAGCAGCACCAGCAGCCGCGAGTGCTGTATTCCACTGCGCGATATAGTCTGTAAGGACTTCCTCAAATATTGGTAGAAATCGTAGCGGATTTTCAAACAGAAGCTTTGCTATTGTGGGTTCCTCGCGACGTAGGAGGTCCAGTGAGACGATAAGGCGTCGCTGACGTCCCCGTCGCAGCGCCTCAAGTTGTTGCTGTAGAGGTTCCCACACAGGAGCCTCTGACTCGAACAAGTCCCTGATCTTGGAACGAAAGTCTTGATCCTGATCAGGGGCAGTAAACAGTGATTGAAAAGCCGTCTCCATGGTACCTAAACGCGAAGCAGCAGCGAAAAGCGCACGTTGCAGCTTAGTGAGTCGATGCGCACGCAGCCTGCGTGCACGCATGCGTGCATCGCTGCGATTTCCCGCGCTCGCGCGTCCACGGGTACCTGCTTGCATTCCGCGCGAAAATCGCATCGTGCCTTTCGATTTTGCCACAGGTGCGATTTCCCTTCGTTCGACAGAGCGTTGACACCGGATCAGGCCTCTCCGATAGCGTGCTTGCTATCAGCGATCAAGCGCGAATGGAGCGATGCGCTGCCTGTTCGGGCGCTGACGAGTCATGCGCTTGTCGCGGGCGTCTCCAAGCTCCGTTCACGGATCCGTCACAGATGGTGTCTTAGGGCAGCGCGTAGCTGCCTCTAGAACGCTGTCCTCGACGTGTGCACTCCTGGAATGTGCGTATAACCACAACTCGAGCAGCGCGACGGGCGCATCCTGCTTGGATCTTGTTTAGACCCGCAGGGTCAGGCATCCGCACGGAACGATCGAGCATCCTGCAGATACGTTCCATCGATGCCATGCGCAGCTGCACACGATTTCTCTTCATTGACAAAACGTTTCCATAGGCCAGCGTTCTCCGATTATGCGCATTTTTCTTTTCTTTCTCTTTTGTTTTTTTTTCAGTGCGAGGTGGAGTATCCATCAAACCCCCGATTTCCATGTTACATTACCTATATATCATCTCGGATATTTTGGTCGTTTCGTACGTCCTATGGTGTGCCGCACCCGCCGAAAGCGACAACAATGGCGCCTGTAGCGCCGGTGCGGTCGCCGTACGGAGACAGAACGGCGTTAGCAGCACACGATGCGGGCGTGCAGGCGATGCGCTCGCGGTGACATGCACGATCATCGGGACGCCTTTACACACCGGTGTGCTTTGATTTGCACTCCTCCAGTCGTGCACATCTGTGTACATAGAGCGGCTGCTGCCTCGGGAAAAAACGCCCATATAGGGTCTAACATGAGCGTTTGTGCTGTGGGATGCGAGCGTTCGCTCGGGGAGCGCGTGCGTCGCGTCACCCGATGTGGTAGATGCATACGCTGCGAGCACGACACCTGAACAACTCTGCCAGCGGTGCGCTTTACGCATCACAGAGTCACTTTAACCATTGCGGTCTCAGTGAATGGGCCCTAAAAGCATAACAGAGTCTTGGTCGGTGCGTCGGAAGCAAGCTTTCCAAGTATTGTCACATGCGTAAAGATTAAAGAATGGGGCACTGAACCGCTCACCCTCTTCCTGTCTCTCTCCTTTCTCCGTACTTTTCGTAGATGTACCTACTCGACATGACAAGTGTATCAGCAAGGACTTTTGGATGCATACGTTCTGTTCCGAGCTTCGGTCGTCGATTTGGATCGTCCGCTGCCACGTACGGCTCCTGGAGTTTGTCACATTATCGGGATCGAGATGATACGCGACGCCGTCGTACAACGGTTCGTAAAATAACCGATATCATTACATAATGCAGACGTACAAGGCTTCGTGCTTCTCCTTTCGTTACGTGATGCACGCTCAAATCATGTACGCATCAAGCTTTCGATCTTTCTCTTTGAAGGCACGCTGTGGGGACACAACTTCTCGCTGCTGGATTGACGAGTGGAAAGACTCAACGTGTTTCCGTGGCGACTTGTTCAGAAGCTCGTGCCGCACTTTTACTCGAACTGTCAAGCCAGATCATCGATTCCGTTCGAAAGACGAGTCCTCCACTCTGTGTGGCCATCCGCCACACTGGACTCGACACCAGCATCATACCCCCAGGGGAAAGATTCACATATGCCCTCACCTTCTCTTTTTGGATAGAAGACCGTGTTGCGTTCGAGATTCATTCACCGCAGCGATCGCTTTCATCGGAGAGGTCGTCATCGGTTTGCACGAGTGAAACAGATATACACCGGAATTTCTCGACTTGTTCTGCTGCGAAGTCCTTGGGCGGAGAAATCTGCATGGTATCCCTGAGCCATGGCACCGCTCACCACCACCGGCACCTCAAGGCTTCGATGACGCGCAGGCGAATGTGCCACGACTCGGCCAACATCCTGGAAGGCCGGAAAGAGTTCTTCATGGGCGGCGCTTCGTCGAAGCCTATGGGCTTGGATGATAGCCTTATGGCAATTAGGCTCCATCAAATACTACGCAAAGTTCCAGATGCAGATATGAGAATGGAGCTGCTTCCGCTTCTACGTTCCCCGCTTACGAAAGCGAGGACCCTGTCGCATCTGGAATGCTGTTCCAGAGCCCCGAACAGAAGCGTGTTTCCCCATTTCCTAATGCTCTTTTCGGTCGCTCGTAACAGCACGTCTTTATGGGGATGTTCTCGCTTCCTTATGGAGCTGGACGCCCGCGCACAAGCGCCGCAGCTGCGTCCCATGGAGAATCAGGGCATCGACGAACCAGAAAGGCTGATCACAGATATGGACTTCACGAAGTGGTCGATGCATCTTTCGCCAGAACATGCAAAATTACTCATGAACCATAGGTTGAACAAAAAAGGATAAAGCGGTCCAAGGAAGATGCCGAGCTGAAGAAAACATGCAGGAAAGTGTGGCTCTCTTGACGACGAGGAAACGCATTGCTCTCCCAGAGAACGAGACACCAGAGGTAGAGGAAACGGAATCAAACTGAGCGAAAGGCCGCAAAAGCTGTTGTTCATAACAGCCGCAAGGAACCCAAACGTTACACTGCACGATCAAGTTAGAGGATCCGTCCCGTGTTCCTGTAACCAGTGTCCAGAATATACATCTACGATATCCACGCGTACTGACAAGAACGCAGTGCATACCGGGCCCCGGTTCCGATCAAGCCAAGTGGCCAGCGCTTCCCCCGGCATCGCGTTCATCATCGACCGGAATCTTTCGTTTTCTTCGCCAAGGTTCAGCGCTGGGCTTCGTCTCTCTTTCGAGAACGTCGACACTGGTCTGCCGAGTCATGGAAGCACAAGTCAGACTCTTACAGCTGAAAGAGCAGCGCTTGCGTCTGTATCGAGTTTTCGCGACGGAGCCTTATGCAGAGAGCGTTCGAAAACGCTCGGCTGCCCGTGTGTGGCAAGATCCCGGTTTGCAACTTCGGCTCGCTCGGAGCGTCGCCCAAGGGTGGCTCGCCGCTCCAGACTGCAGTTGTGAGCGTTGTATGGCGATTTTTGAAAACGAACAAGATGCAAAGCAGCGACTTGCCCGTCAAGGTAGCACGGCCCTGGACAGACTAGACGTCCGACGCGTACGCAAGGCACTTGTTCACGAGCTCGCCTATTGCCCGTTGCTTGCGAACTCGTGGCGTCGTGAAGGAGCGCCTACCTGGAGCCTCGAGCAGCGCGAAACCCTTTGTCGAGGACCTGACAAGCGCGCGCGCGAGTCCGCCAGTATGAGGCGGAACGAGAGCACGAGCGCAGGGGACACGAGATCACCCAGTTTGTCTGGAAGCGAAAGCACGACGTCGATGGCCGTGGATGCAGAGATCGAGGACGGAGGCCAAGAGCACTCTCCTGGGAGAGAACCTCCATGGGCAATGCAGCTCATGGAGCTCCAGCAGGTATGGGAGGTGGCGACGACGCCGGTGCCGCTGCACGAAGCTTTCGCCGCGGCTACTCCATCCCGCGACACCCTCCACGTGCCTGATTCCGATGCCGATGACTCTGAGGATCACCAAAATCCTGTCAACCAGGATGAATCTCCGAGCCGATAGCCCTCACGCGGGCGCGTAATCGCGAAAGACACAACGTCGGCGACTAGATAAAGATGTGCACGACGATGTTCTGCGTACAGTGTTGCTCAGGTGACGTTCTGCGTTGAGCGAGCACCACCTCGAAAGCGGCAGCTTCCATTCGCGAGAATATCGATGAAGCCAATGCGGGATGCATTTCTACGGCTCCCTCTGACGAGTCCCAGGATCTGTTGGACTCTTTGCACAGCCCGTAACTCATTGCGTAAAACATCCTTGAGTGCCGAAGACGTTCTTCACGATGTGTTTGCGCTCCTCGCACAAGGACGCTACAACTGGTTCCTCTCTGCCAGATGATCTGCATGAGGCATGCCGAGCGATGTTCATAGCGTCTGTGTCAGACTGCTCAGATCCAGACCGGGCGTTTCTTGCCATCGCTGCATCCTTCTCGTTGACGAATGGGATACGTTATCTGAGCAGCGCGATCTTCCATGGTAATCGGGACACCTCCGTGAACGGTGCTTTCTCTGCAAGCGTTGATTATGGTCAAACTTTATTTTTATGCATAACGAATCTGTTGCTCACCTAGTCTGGAGAAAAATTATCTATGGGATCCGCGTACGCATTCCAGCAGGCAGCATCTGGGGTCCCCGCTCCCGAAGCAGGCACCCGTTCGGTCACAAAACTTGGTATAGCGGCGTCGTGCTTTCTGACGGGTTCGCGCCTCTCAGAAACCTGTCCCGACGATGCCTTCGCCCAAGCGGTTTCCGCAGCGCGTCCATGCCGAAGAAGCGCTCCAGCGTTCTCAGCGTTCATGTCGCTGGTTGAGGTCCTGATATCATCATCATCATCGTCATCATCACGAGCACCCCAGCTATGGCCCAAGCGATCGCAGCTGCCACTGCCACTGCTGTTGTTGTTGCTGTTGTTCCGGAATAGCTGCTGGCGCCCTGGTGCCGATGACGTACCATGCTCGAGGCGCACAAGCCGTCTTTGACGATTCAGATTGAACCTGTTGCGATTCTTGTCATCACTGGACAAGGATACGCTTTCATGAAGATCCGGCAATCGGGCTCCCGCGCCGAGCTCACCATCAGCATCAGAATCAGAGTCGCTGCACAGGCTGGATGCATTCGTCTCAGACCAGCTGGTATCGGATTCGAAAGAAGCGCTGTCGAAGGTACTCGAGCAAGCGCCTTCTGCGCTCGAGTCTGTCATCTGTGCAAATGCGGCATCAAACAGCTCATCTTCGTTGTATGTAGGACGCTGTCGCCTTCCTGTCCGGGCGCTACGATGCGGCATCTCTGTCGCCGACGTCGTTATCGCTGCCTCCTGGTCCAAGCACGACTCCCGGGCAGCCTGTTTCGAGATGCGCACTTCTCGTCGCACCGCAGCCAAATAGCCATGCTCGAGCTCAGCAATGACCGAATCCTGGATGCAACTCCACAACCGGCGATTGCGCGAGGACATGGCATCGCCACCGAGCTCCTGGAAGAGACGCTCCATGGCCTGCACTCTGTCTGCATAATCCCGAACAACGACCTCTATCTGAGGAGGTACGCTGCATTGTGCTGCGGCGCCGCCGTCCAGACGCTCCCCGGTCAGAGAAGCGCTACCATTCGAATGTGTCTCAGAGACACCGCCGCCATAACGGAGGCGATATATTCGGAAGCAGCCGCACGCCGCAGCCGCTCTCAGGCCTCCGGGAACCCAGTAGCGCCAACCGTAATCGTCTTCACCAAAAGCATCAATCCGAGTGGCACCATCCCCACGTCGATACACCTGGTCACAGGAAGGCGCTTTCACTGACTTGGAATCGTCCATCGCTGCTTCCCAATCGCTCACAGCGGGTTTTCTGGTGGAATCGAACCCAGTTCGTAATGCTTTCGCTTTCGAGATGCAGCCATCCGTTCGTGAGCGGCCTGCCGCTGCGGTAGTTGATCGACGAGTGTGAAACGGCGCTTGTCGCTGCTCCTGTTGTTTTCGGGCTCGTCGATGTCGCCTTGTGGGCTGTCCAAGGCGCTGGCTGCATTCCTGCTCCTGTTTCGCCATTTCCCAGATCACGCGGCGCAGACTCTCGTTCGTTTCCGAGACAACCTCACATAGCGCTAAGAGAATGACCACACGCATCCGCGGGTGGAGCATTTCATACCGACATCGATCGAGGATGGACGCTCCGTCCTGATCATAAAGGCTGCAACCCGGGTCGCTGCCAGCAGCTGGCCCGCTCAGGTCGTAGAGTTCAGGCCGCGTACGTAGTTCCGCTGCGAGCAATTCTATCCACCCGTCTTTCCCGTAGGCATGTATTGCGTCGACCTTGCGCACATGCAGGCAGTTGAGCAACCCGGCATGTACGCGCGAGAGCAGTAGCTCTTGGCTTGTTCCTTCCTGGTGCGAGGTCGCAGTCGACGACTGAGCAGTTGTGCTTGCGTGAGCGTCATCAGCTGGGGGTCGTTCGCGCAAGCCGTGAACGATGTCCGCTTCCAAGCGCCCCGGATCGATCTGGGGCACAAGCGCATCTGTGGGCTTTTTCGGTCGTCCTGCTCGAAAGTACGTCCGGATTTCCTCATTGATGAAGCCTTGAAGAGCAACGAGAAACTGCAGCACGCTCACGAACTCCGGCATACAGCGTACCTGCGCCACAGCCTTTTCCTTATCCTCGTGATCGGCGAGAATTCTATTATCCGAGGTGTAGTCATATACGACACCGTTCACACAGTCCACAGAGGAACACGCGACAGCTTCTGGTGCAGCACAGTGCCCGTTCATGAGATCTTACCGGCCGTCTGTGGCTGTGGAGCCGGTACCGCAGCACCACACTGCAGTCGGTTCAACGTCCAGCTCTTTCGGAAAGCTAGGCCCCGCTACAGCAAGCCTGAAGCGTCACCGGAGGCACTGCGTCCTTGCGCACGCCCTCTACCTCTGTTTTCAAGCTGCCTGTGCAGGCACAACTCGGAACGAGTCTCCGTTCGCGCCAAAGCGTCCTCCTGTAGCCACCTGCAATGATTGTGAGGCGCGCGTGTGTGCCAACCGGAGCGCTGGGCAGAAGCACACGCGCTCGACGTCACTGGCGCTATCCTCGATGATGCATTGCCTGGTTCAGTAGCCGTCCTAGTCTGATGCTGTCGCAGTCCCAACTGGACCAATTGAGCACCATGCAAGGCGGGGAGGCTGGTCCGTTTGCCAGCGTAACTCGGCGCTGGTCGTTGGCACTCGTTTATCTGGACGCCTAGCTGGCAGGCACGGGTAGGGTACTCGAGTGCCGAGTATCCATGCGATGCATTTCCACGGGGCAGTGCAACTCGCATATATATGTTTGGCAATGCCAAATGGTGGAATCTGATTATTGTTCACGAGGTGTCCATGAGCATCGTTTTCATTTTTGGCGATGCCGAATGACAGAATCTGATTATTGTTCACCAGGTGTCCATGAGCATCGTTTTCATTTTTGGCAATGCCGAATGGTGGAATCTGATTATTGTTCACGAGGTGTCCATGAGCATCGTTTTTATATTTGACAATGCCGAATGACAGAATCTGGTTATTGATCACCAGGTGTCCATGAGCATCGTTTTCGGTGCACATAAACGGCGCTCCGGCCTTGATGGGATGTTCATTGCACCATACCGATGTCTTGTACCAGGCGGGATTCCAGTGCCATCTGTCCTGGCTGATGCGCTTTGCGCACCAGAAGTTTTCCGCGTTCCAGCAAAGTGCTCAGACTGAACACGAAACGATTCTTTCGAACTTTCTCTCGACACAAAGCCGTTGGATACTCAGGAAGCACGAGAAATTTCCGGATGTTGATCTAAGCGTTCAAGTATCGGTACAGGATGTTCTTGCTCGTAATGTTGTCGGTGGAATCATACCATGGCACGCCCAACGGATTCGATGGCCTTGCCGTTCGACGTACGAGCATTTTACCGAACGCCTCTGCTTCAGACGCTTCTTCTCGACCTGTTTCAGCGTGCACCCGGGTTCGGGATGCTCTGATGTCGTTCTCTACGCATCGATAGGAATCGTACAGAATCGATACCTGCACACATTGGACGCTCTCTTCGACGGAGCATGACCTGGGAATTCGCGCACTTCAACATGACAAGTGCCACAGGCTGCGAGCTTACCGTGCGACTGATCAGTTATATCCCTGGCCAACCCAATGAGAAGAGGTTTGCGATTCCTTGCTCCTTTCCTGCGTACAATCGAGTCCTTTTGCGACTCGATCGAAGTCTCATGGATGAGTGCCGCGGATCGTCCACAGAGGCCATTTGAACATTGATGCACGGTACGAGCAAGGAGCACAAAATTAAATTCTGCGTGATATGGATCCTGCCAACGCAATTCCATCGGGTCGTATGATCCATTATATCCCTGATGCCCGACGCATGATAATATCGAGACCTGAAAGAATCAGGCTGCAATTCATGAGGTGTTCCTAGCATTAGCACTTGTACAAAGGTATGATCGAATCGCTCGGCTGGAATTGGACGCATTGAAGACCTTCCATGGAATCCTCTACGGAAACTTTCGTGAAGAAATGCTTCAAGGCGAGATAAGCTAGGTATTCCATCATGACGTCCAAATTAATATTTTGAAAGATTTTCCCCGTTGGTGACTTTTAGAACGGAGGTACCGACTACGGGTCCACACTGATCTTCCTCCTACGACAGATTTCCACGCTGTTTCTCTGCGTCCTCTTTCCGGGAGGGTCTTTCACGTTTTTGTCCGTTTTCCCGATTTCTCGTTTACCTCGCTTGGTAGCATAGACGTGGTCGCTGTATCCCATCTCCGTGCTTTCCATTGAATTCAGACGCACCGGATGGGCGACGGAACTGAAACTTGCCTCTCATGTTCATGTACCTGGTGTTGCTCAGGTGCCTTTTCGTCACCCTTACCGTGGCGTACACGCGCTTGGACCGAATCGGGCATGGCCTCCCTGTCCCGCATCCGAGCACAGTACCAACAGAGCAGCTCAGTGCTGGTGAAGCTACAAAATGGATTGTCGAAGTCTTTTTGGGCCGCGGATGCGAACGACTCGTCCATGCATGCGTGAGCGTAAAAGTTGCGTTTTACGATACAGAAGACGCATTCGACCGCATTTTGCTGATACCGATGAGCGTTGCCACGAGCGACCGACTCGGCAGCTTGCCGCCGCCCTAGCTCCCAATGTCTCGTTTCCGAGGTACTCTTTGGAACGCTGACGCGAGCCTACGCCAGCAAGATGCGCACATTTCAGGTCGATCTGGATGGAACCTGGGTTGCCACGCTCGCGCTTCCTCCATCCCGACATTCCCCATGTATCAACAAGACAAAAAAGGTTGCGCTGTACACCGCTCATCGATCATGTACTGGACGCCGTCGAGCTGGT
>Ga0078972_1002591_pt1 | contig 59088 bp, 74 predicted proteins | sample YelNatPaOPGAMG01_FD_67568 | JGI IMG/M metagenome (GOLD analysis project Ga0078972, IMG submission 67568) | Hot spring thermophilic microbial communities from Obsidian Pool, Yellowstone National Park, USA - OP-RAMG-01 (SPADES assembly) (version 2) | ecosystem: Environmental > Aquatic > Thermal...
ACTGTACAAAAAGCTTAAGTGATGGTATGGAGTGGTACTTAATCTGCATGGGCATAGGTCTTTTAGCGTTTGCCTTAGGCTTGTCTATAGCTTTGTTCATGCCCAGAGCTTCTCAGTTAGATGCATTTTTAAACTACCTACTTTTATTGGTCATGCTTTTCGGTGGGTTGGGTGGTATAATTGCTTTATCGTTCGGACTTAAAAAATAGCATTTATGACCTGAAAAGGTGCTACCCAAAGTGGTCTCTCGGAGACTTGGGTAGCAGTACCGTCGCTATGACGCAAATACGAGGTGAGGAAAAATGATATTCGACCTGCTTGCAACAACTGTGTTGTCGCTTGCACCAACCTTTGCAGTATTCAACACACTAGCCAACAAAAAAATGGAAGAGCACTTAAAAGCTTCGTTCCTATTAGCTATAGTTGCCCTGATATTCGGTATTCCAGCAGTATTTGAATCCATGCTTGGACTACCTTCCTTAGCTTTGGCAACTGTTCCGACAACTACTGCGGTATTACCAGGAGGAGTGCAGTTTCTCCAGATTTTCACCGACTTCATAGTGGCTATAGTCACCTACTGGTTAGCTATGATAATAGCAACAGTGGTTCTCAAATTCGGAGAAATAAGGTTTTCTTAAGAGCAAGATAAAACAGGAAGTCTTGCCTCCTTTCTTTTCTTTTTTCTTTGCACGGGGTCGTGCTATATAGTTTGATTTGAAAGTCAATGCCTTACTTTTTCTAAATTTTTCTTGATAGTAACATTTAAATATTGTTAATAGCATTAATATTATTATGAAATCTTCAAGGTCCGTATCTCTTGAAACTGACTTATGGCTTATCGTTGAAAAATACATGCAGAAGAACGGTTTAAAGGACGTGTCTTCTGCAATAGAAGATTTGGTTAAAAAAGCTTTGAATGTACAGGGTGAAATATGAAAAAAATATTATTGTTAGTGTTATTATTAACATTACTATTACCTGAAGTGAAAGGAGCAACCATAAATCCACAAACTCTCACTTTAAACACTGGCACTGTAGGAAATTTCAATTTAACCCTAAATAACGAGACCTGTTCTCTTGAAGTTTCTCCCTCACCAGATTTTTATGGCTTGCCAAATTTCGTTGAAGGGACAGGTAGCATCTCTGTGAGCTTCTATCCGATAAAAACAGGAACTTACAACATAAAGTATTGCGATGCTACTCTTCAAGTGGTAGTAGCAGGGAATCAAACTACCTGCCCTGTCTATTTAAAAATTTATGGAGAAAGCATAGCTGGAAAAACAATTAAGTTCGACATAAGGGACTCGACTTACAGAAGGGTGAGAAATCCAGACACATCAATTTCCATAGAATCGAGTGATACAGGAAATGCTTACAGCGTTGACTGTGCAGAAGGCTCATGCTCTTGGCAAATTCCAGAAACAGAAAAAGGCACTTTGATGGTCGAGGTTGTGGTTCCAGACTGCGAACCTTTGATAGACCAGATTGAGCTAAAACCAGCTGGAACCATCTCCATTTCTGTTCCGTCTACCGTTAAGCTTGGAGACGAGTTTTACATATACTTTTTCGACCCAACAAAAGGAGCTTTGAAGTTTGTAACTGCACAGGTAATAGCCCCTAACGGGGAAGCTTTCAACGGAAAAACCAATGAAAACGGAATACTTTACGATGAAAGCTTGACAAAAATATACGGAAGAGACATAAAACCCACTCAAGTTGGAAAGTATCAGGTATTTGCCAATTTGCTCGGCTACAGCTCGGTTAACCAAAGCTTTGAAGTTATAAAAGTTGAGTGTCCTTTCGAGTGTTGCATTAATGAGTCTCAGTATGTAGAAAAGGCATGCAATTCAGGCTATTCGTGCCAAGAGCATAAGTGCATAGAGATAGTAAAACCAAAGCTTGAATTGAACTGCACAAAACCCACTCTTGGAGAAACATCCCACTGCATACTTCTCTCAGACGGGACTAAGATAAATAGCACAGCTGAGGGAAAACTAAACTTAAATGGAAAAGAAACTACAATTACTTTTACTGATGGAGAAGCTGACGTAAGTTTCGATGAAAAAGGAGATTACACGCTTACTGTAAACTTGGAAGGGTATGAATCAGCTGTAGTTAAAGGAAGCGTTGCTATGCCAGAAGTATCAATACCCTTGTGGGTCTTTCTAATTGTAGTAGTTTTCATAATAATCATAGTTATAATAGTACTGAAAATAAGGAAGAAGGGTGGAAGAGGAAGATTCGAGATTCAGCTGGAAGCTCCACCGTCAGGAACCATAGAGAAAGTGGTTGAAGAGAAATGATTCCCGAATTTTTTCAAAGAATTAAGGACATAATAAGACCAGTAAAGAAAGTATATGTAGTCAAGGTTACTCCTGAAATTCTTAGGCAAGTAGAACCACACTTGAAAAAAGAGCTTGGAATGAAAGAAAGTATTATAGTTAAGCAACAGCAGGAAATAGAGAAACTGAAGAAGGCTTTAGCTAAAAAGGAAAAACCAGAGAAAGAACAGGAAAAAATATTTGAAGAGCTGATGAAGAAAAAAATAGCAATAGAAAAGATGAAGGAAGGGAGGAGGGTAAGGGTTTTGCTTCAGGGAAAGCTCCCCTTGATAAAGACGTGGGACAAGTCCTTTTTCGTTGCTGACGGAAAACCTTTAAAATTTTTGAAAGGATGGGAGTATGAAAAAGGTGAAAAAGGGACAGTAGTGAACCTACTTCTCGTTAGCGACCCTAAGGAAAAAACCTTTTACCGCAAGAAGACTGGCTTACCGTGGGAGCTTATTTGGGAGGACCCAATAGACCTGATTTCAGATATAAAAACTGGAGCAGTCAGAGTAAGGATTGATACAAAAGACACTTTTTATCCGCCGACAGAAGATTTGAGAACCAAGAAAGAATATGAGAAAAAGATTGCAGAACTGGAAGAGAAGATTAGCACATTATATTCCGAGCTGGAAAACGCTAAGAAGAGGGAAGAGAACATGATTTTCAGGATAAAGGATTTGGAGATGAGCAATTCTCTTAACGATTACAGAGCTGAAGTATACCAATCGGCTTTAATCCAGACTTTATCTAAAATTAAACCTATAATAAGGGAAAACATGGAACTGCTTTTGTCCTCACAAGAATCAGAAGTTAACAGGGTATTGACAGAAAGGTTGAACGAAATTTTGGTCGATGCATTCAAGGAAGTAAGGGAGCGTGTAGGAAGGGAACTACCAGCTGAAGTTCAGGAAGTGATAAGGGATAGAGTAAGGGCAGAACTTATAGACACACTTGACATACTTCATGAGCTTTCCCCAAGAAAAATAGAAGTGATGAAAGAGGAAAAACCAAAAGAGAAGAAAGAGGAAAAGAAGGGTGAAGAAAAGTGAGGTATGAGTTCATAAAGTATAAGACTTTGATAGAAGTTCCAGAAATTCAAGACATGTGCGATTTGGCAGTAAAGCTCGAAGATGCAAAGAGAAGGGTGCAGAGGTCTATAAGCAGGGGCTTTATAGAATCAAAAACATTTCAGAGAATGGACAGCTTAACATTGGAGTTTATACATTCACTTGCTAATGTAATAAGGAAGTTCGTTCCAGAAGCTAAGAAGGAAGATGTGGAGGCTGTTATAAAGGATATGGAGAAAACGCTAACTCTTGAGGAATACGAAAAAAGAAGGTTGTTTGAAGAGTTGAGAGAACAACCGAAAAATTATCCAGCAATAACTATTTATATAACGAGGGTAGATAAGTTGCTCTATTCATTCTTTTTAAATGTTTTGAGAAATATAATGAGAATAAGGGATAGAAGAATTGCAAGGGATTTCGTGCTTAATGTTTATAGGTTGAGAGGGCTTACCCCATCTCCAGCTATAATGAAAGAGTTGAAAATGAGAGAAGAGGAGGAAGAATGATGTTTAGGAAACTTGACCCTAAGAAAGTATATAATAAAGTTGGACTGTTCCACACGATAGAGCTTTCAGAAGTTGGAAAACAGTTTGGAGTAGAACTGCCTAAAATAGTTACTTACTGGAAAGGAAGCGTAATAAGTTCGGAAGAATTCACGGAGGAAAGATGGGAACAGAAGACCAAAGAAAGTCCTGGAATAATACTGGAAACAAGAGTTAAGGATATAGAAGAAATTCCATATAATAAAGTATTGTTAGGCCGCTTAGAATTGCCTCGTCTTGGGGTGGTTGAAGAGTGATAATAGATTTTGATACTAGGAATTGTCCTTTTTGCAACGAGGCAGTTATAGCAAAGTGGTTCGCAAACTCATCTTTACCTTTGGGGAACAAGATAATAACCATAGATAGATTTTCGGGAGATACTAGAACAAGGTTTTTGGAAAAGATGGAAGAGCATTACGGTGGAAGTTATGTTCTGCCTTTAATGCTGTTTTTGAAAAAAGAGAGCAAGTTTGTCGTTTATTCAGTTTTGGACTTTTTGCATTTGAAAAGTTTTATAAAAGAACAAGAAAATCTTTTATAGGAGGTGAATTATGGGAAAGTTAGAAGACCTTACCTTTGAAAAAACGGATAAAGGTCATTTGAAAATATGTGGAAAAATAAGGGAAGGAAACGATATATTAACAGGATGCATAATAGTTTCTAGCGAGAGTGGTCAACCAAACCCAGTTTCAGGAGAAGGACATCCAACGGTCCAGGAAGAGCTTTTAGATTTTGCAAAAAAGAATATAAAGGTAAGGTAGAAGATGGTAAGCATCTGGGAAATACTTGAGGCTTTAAGGAGGTTCGGAAAAATGTCTACAAAAGACTTGAGAATTGAATTTGATACTTCCAACCATAATATAATAAGCTTATGTTATTTACTCGAAGGTGAGGGTTGGATAAGAAGGGTTGGAAAAGATAAAAACAGAATTGTATGGGATTTGACTCAGAAAAGTTATTCAGTACTGAAGAACTATCCGACCTTTTACGATGTTCCTTTTGTTAAAAAGAAAGAGAAAATTATGATGGAAAAGTTTGGGAAAAAGTTTAAGAGGTGGGATTGATGGGTTTTATAGACAGCATAGCTAAAAAGATTTTTAGCAAAGACGATTATGAAGACTACTCTTTAACAGTAGCTATGGATGGGTGCGAGGGAGAAAGCAAGCTCGAGAAGTTGAAAGAGCTTTTCAAGAGGCCATGCTGATGAATGAGGAAAAAGAAAAGGGAAAGATAGACATTTTCGATATTGATAGAGACGAGGATTTGAGATGGGCAGTAGCAGATTTATACAGTGCAGAGAAGCATCTTTCTTTAACATTAGCTTTCTTGAGCGAGAAGCTTGAGGAAGAACCTAATAACGAACACTATAAAAAACTCTATGAAGTTGTGAAAAACCTGCTCAACGGGATAAGGATAGAGAGGGCAAAGCATTTGAAAAGGTTGGAAAAGTTTGGGGAAATGGGTTTTTGGTGTTGCTACAAACATCTCATAGGAGCCATGATGCAGTTTGCAGAAGTAGGTGCAAAAGATATTTATATGGGAGAAAACGATGAAATTATTAAAATGGACTTCAAGACTTCAAGCTTTTGTCGCAAAGCTTTCATACTTTTAAATAAATTGAAAAAGGAGGAAGAGCATGGAATTAAGAGAGCTGATTGAATCTACAGGTTGCGAAGTCATAAGTGAAGATGAAAATAAGATAGTGGTATCATGCCCAATAGATATAAAAGCTCTTGATGCTATAACAAGAGAAGATATGAATTATACATTAGGAAAAATAAAAAATCTGAAAAAAGAAATGATACTCATTTTAAATAAAAAGGAGGAAGAGAAAAATGCCGTTGAAAGAAGAGCTTGAGTCTGCAGGATGCAAGATTATAAGGGAAGACGAAAATAGAATAGTAGTGTCTTGCCCAGTAGATGTGCTTGAAAAAGGGTTAAGAGTAGAGGGTGCGAAGTCTGTATCAGCTAATAGAGAAGCTAATGAAATAACGCTTACAATAGAAAAAGAAAGAGAGGAGTGAGGTGGTTTGAATGCAGGAAACTGTTAAGGTTGATAGTATAAAGAATAAGCTCGGTTGGGTCAAGCAGATAAAGATGCTTGAGTCTAAAGGATATTTGATAAGATACGTTTATGACGGGGAAGAGTCAGACGTTCCTAAGGGAGAGTTGGACTCAGAGTGCCAGAGCTTCATACCAAAAATTCCAGACAAGGTATTGGTTTATTCATACGTCCCTGATAAAGGGTTTGTAAAAGTGACAGAATTTGAAGGGAAAAACACGAGCGTGGACCCAACACCAGAAGAAGCTATGGAAATTTGGAAAAACTTCTTGGAGTGAAAGAAAATGCCAAGAAAAAAGAAAATTGAGGAAGAAGAGGAAGAATTGGAAGAAGAGGAAGAAGTATAGTTAAAAAGGTGTTTTAGTGGTCAGAATAAGAAAAGTTCAGAGGTATCCATTTGATTTTGCTTATATTTTTGACACAGACTATGCTTTGAATTTGGATAAAGCACACGAAAACTTGCCCTTATATGCGACTACAAGATATGTTAGATGGGTCCCTTTAGTAGTCCCACCTTTAAGGAGAAAAGAGCATCCAGAGGCTTGGCAGTTGTGGGTTTCTCCAACGCCTTACGGTTATCCACACCAAATGCTTTTAAAGGATAAACAGATAGAGCTTAGGGGCATGCTTCCTCTGGGAGCTGGAAGGGATTACCTATACATTCTTGTAAGGGAGTTTTTCAGACCTTTGGCAGAACAAGCTATAATAACAGAAGAAGACTACAGAGAAATTTTGGCTTATTTCAGACCAGTCGTTAAGGGATTGATAATATACGATAAAGGTTTTGTTTTTTACCTTCAGGAAGATTGGAATTATAACGTGGATGTAGAAGCTCCAAGCTTTTGGCTTGGGATGGCAGGTTACGGCACACCTATAGGGGATTATGAATACGGCATAAAGTTAAGGACGATTAGGCTTTTGGAAAAAGCGAGAATAGCCGAAAGCTTGAGGAAAATAGTAGGTTGCAGATGGGAAAACCTGACTGCTGAGGAAATAAAGCTCAGGGAAGATTACGGTAGAAAACCTTTAGTAAGGAATAGAAGGCTTATTTTAGACACGAAGAATATGATTTCTGTAAGAAGGGTAGAGAACTTGTGGAGGGTGAACTTTTCAAGGTTAAGAGATGTTCTGCCGAGAAGAATTGACTTGGAGGCAGTAGCTTCAGAGCTTTCAAAGGTTAGCACTTTCGGCACAGGATATGTTGACAGAATTGAGAGAGTTGGGGTTTAATTTCGTTTATACATTTTCTATCCCTACATACTTCTTAAATTTTTTATAGAAATTTGATGTTTCATCTAAAACTTTAGATTTCACAGAAACAAAGAAAGTTGGTTTGCCACCACTATAGCTTACAACCAAACCCATTTTCTCATACTTTTTAAGCTTTTTTCTTGCACCTTCTACTGTTAGCCCAAACTCTTTTGCCACTTCATTTACTGTTTTTGGTTCTTTCAACCAAGACAATACTATTAAGTCTTCAAACTTGAGCTTCATCTAATCTCCCTAATATAAGCTTTGAAATCCACATATGGCAAAAAATAGTAATTATAAACAAAAATATCCACATAATATCTCTATCTATTAAATACATAAAAACTGTTCCAAAATAAAGTGGTAAAGTTATCATTAAAGGACAGCTCTTTTAAACTCATTTTGCACTTTCAGACACCGTATTAGTTTTGCACTTTTGCACCGATTTTTTCTTTCAATTTTGCTTTAATGTAAAAGTATGTTCTCCTGCTTAACCCTGTTTTTTCTGTAAATTCTTTAACCTGTTCCTTCACGCTTTTACCAGATTTCATTAGCTCATAGACAAAGTTTTCTATCTCATCGACTTCAATAACTTCTTTAATTAGAGACTTCCAATCATAACCATTATTGCAATATGGATAAAGCTTATCTAAAAGCCTCAAGCTCAAGTTTTTAATAAAACTGTTCTCGTTCAATTCTTTTAGATAGTCTACCAACTCTAAAGAATAGTTTCTTTTTTTAGCCAAGATGTATAGCATTTCAATTATCTGTTCTCTACTAAACTTTAACTCGTAGAAAATGCACCTATCTTTTAAAGCTTTTAAGAATTCATTACTTTCGTTGAATTCATTAGCCAGAATGAAAATTTTTGAATTGAACATAAAACTACGAGGTAAATCAGAAGTTAAGGGGGAACTTGAATTCCATATTACAAGTTTGCTATCGTCTAATGCACCCAATAGCAAGGATATTTTTTCCTTGTCTTGAGCTAAACTAACAACATCATCGATTATCAATATGCTGTTCTCTCTACTTTCGTAAAGAGTTTTATAAAAGCTTAAGTTTGTGTGATGTCCTTTAATTATTTCAAACTTCAACCCCTTTTCATTAAGCTTTTTAATTAGGTTAAAAGTTTTTCCAATCCCAGCATTACCCACAACAAAAAACCCATTTATCCTATCGTTCTTAAGGAATGTTTCTATATGCTCATAATAGTTTTTAAAGTATTGCTCAAATTCTACTATATTAGAATTTTTAATTTCATTAATCCTTTTTTCAAACTCTTTTTTATAATGTTCTTCTTCCCTTTTCCTTACTTCATTTTCAAAATGCTCAACCTCATCTTCATCAACTTCAAACTTCAAATCAGGTATAAGGTTTCTTAAATTTTCCTCTATTATTTTCAAATTCTCCTCTAATGTTAGTGAGCTATCTATATAACTTTTATAATCCCAATCAAGACTATCTATATCCAAACCAAACCTATCTTTCACACTCTTTTTTATGGCAATAGGCAAGTCTTCTTTGGGAAGAACAACCTTTATCCTTTTATTTTTCGGCTTAATTATGTTTCCACAATTCTTGCAGAACCAATATGTGTTATTACCAGATTTAATTTCTTCCATCTTGTTGTTGCATACTTGACAAACTATGTCCATCAACTCTCACCTTTTTCATCACAATAATAAAAATTATAATCAGAGACATTAAGAAAATAGAGAGAAATTGCATAATAGGTTAATTTTGGTTTCAAACTTTCTAATAACTTGTTTATCCTTTCTTCGTTTATATGACTGCCCCAATTAACCGAACAAAAATCTATTGTTGTAATACCATTTTCTGCTTTAATGTCTACCTTTTCTACTTCATTACCAAATTCCAAATCATTTTGAATTGAGAGTATATCTTCATCTGTTGCATTCTTCAACTCAATTATCCCTGTTATCAGCGTTTCCCACGACATTTTTAATCAGCTTCTTCTAATATTTCAACATTTTCTATTTCTTCACCGTCTGTCATTTCCTCTTCAATATTATCCCAGCAGAACGCTTTATCTTCTGCTTCTTGTCTGTCTTTTGCTCTTACATAGCCATACGCTACTCTACTTATATCAAGTTTAACCCTATATTTTGGCATTTTTAATCACTTCCCACGAATTTTTTTATCCCTCAAGTTTTCTTAAGTTCTTTAGCAATTGCATAAGCCAAAGTTTCAAGTTTAGCATTACTCATTTTTTCAAATTTATATTCTTCTTCCACCGTTTTAATCATAATCATCACCTTCCACCCATAAAAAAGCCTTGATAACATCGTCTAAATCCCTTCTATCTATTTCCCTATTCTTTTTATCATAAAATATTACAGTGTCTCTTTCAACTTTCCAATCTACAACTCTTTTCCAATCCATTTTTTCTACCTCTTATTCTTCAGTAAGGTTTTCTTCCAACCAATCTTCAGTAATTTCTACTGTTTCGCACTCTCTTTCTAACCATTCAATTGCACAATCTTCGTGTATATAAGCTTCTTCTTCATCGGCACTAACTATATCCCCTATTCTAATAGCAATATCTCCCTCTTCAATTTCTTCTCCACATACTGCACAATATAACTTTTTTCTTCTTCCCATTTTAATCATCAATTATATCAAAAGGTAAAATATCCCAATTCATATCCTTTTCAGATTTCAGTTTCAATTTTTTTAGAATTTCTTTTTGTTTCTCTTTCTTCAAATCTGAAAACATAATCTCAATCATTTAATCACCAATTTTCTTAACCTTAATGCTTTCAAAAACTCTATCTACTACAGTTTCATTAGGAGCAAGTGTATTTTCATAAGTTTCTAAAAATTTTTCTACTGCTATATCTTCATCTTCCGCTTCTATTGTCATACCATCTTTGAAATTGAAATAGACTTTGAATTTAGGCATTTTTATCACTCATAGAAAATTTTGATAATCTTCTATTTCGCTTTCTTCTTTATTATCTATTTCTTCTTCATTACTTTCTATTTCATTATCTATTTCTTCATCTACTTCTGTAGGTTCTATTTCTGTATCTTTCTTTTCTTCTTCCACAACTACATCATCTTCTTCAATTCTCGGAGCTAATATTAATGCAAATTTTCTTTTATCTTGTTCTGATACATAGTTCTCAATTTTCATAGGATAATCAGTTTTTAGCCAAATTTTTAGGTTGTGTAATAGTTTTAACTTTTTCAGATAATCTAAAGGAAAACTTGCTTTCAAGTTTTGGTTCAAACCAACACTTTTAGTTATCTCACATTTTACGAATTCCCCTTCACAAGAAATTATTAGTTTACCATCTTTTATCTCAAACTTAACTTTATCTCCTATCCATTCTACTTTTTTTATGAAATCCTTAAACTCATTACTATTAATTTCAATAGAAGTATCCCATTCTAATTGACTAACATCAGGAAATTCTGTAGAAGAATTATCCAACAAAGGTATTCTATACTTCGTTGTGTTATCGCTTATCCACAGATAATTATCAAGCTTGAGTTTTGCAGAATAAGAGAGAGTTTTTATTGCTTTATTGAAAGTATTTAAATCCAAGAGAAATTCTATTTTTTCTTTATTCATTTTCAAATCATTAAGCTTTTCTTTAGGTATAAAATATTCTATTAGGCACACAAAAGCTTTATCTATACCTTTTACTCTTAATCCTTCTTGAGTGAGAGTGAATAAAGCTTCGTCCATATATTCTGAAAAAGTCTTCCACATACCTAAATCATAGTAGAAATCGTATGAAAATTCAAAACTTGGTTTTTCTTCTAATTTAGCTTCTTGCATTCAATACCACCCCATTATCAAGTTTATGCATTCTAATTTTGCCTGTTTGTAATTCTCGTGTAGTAAAAGAAAGTATTGCCACCTTTTTTCATATTCCACAGGTTCTAATTCTTCACCAAAAACATTTTTATGAATATGGTTAACAAACTCGTAAAAACTATACATATCGGCGTTATTTCTCCACAAATCCTTAAACCACTTTTCTTCTTTCTCAAATTCCTTTTCTATTTTAGTATAAACTTCTAATAAGTTTTCTACAAATTTTGCCAATTGCATTTTTAATCGCCAAACCAATTCTTGAAAATAGTTTGTTTTAATGCTTCCTTTAGTTCTTTACTTGCGTTATACATTTTACCTTTTTTATCGTAAAACACTATATCCAAATCAACAAATTTTGTATTTTCGTTCATTAATTCACCTTTTCTGCTTTCTTTTCTACCATTTCTACCGATTTTATTAAAGCTTCCATTAGGTTTTTAGCTTCTACAACCTTTTCTTCTACACTTATAGAGATGGGCTTATTCTCCAACTTTTGTTTTAATGCTTGTTTAAACATCTCTCTAAACCCATCTTTATAATTTTCTACTGTAGAAGAAAAGTCGATTTTTCCCTTTTCCACGAGTATTTTGCCTACTTCCAGCATTTCTTTATTTAGTGGCTTAACACTCACTTTTAGCTCTCTCATTAGAAGATTTAAGTCTCTAATGTCTTCTTTACTAAATAGAGTAGTGAGTGTTAAGCCATTTCTATAAGAATTTATCAAGCACAGTTTTTCTTTATTCCTTAATGTTATCTTTCCGATTGCAGATTTGTTCGTTAAGCACAACAACTCTTTAATCAAGAAATAAGGTTCTTCATAGTCTTCTTGTGGCATAACATAATAAGTTTTGTCGAAATATATGTAATCTATATTATTAACATCAGTAAAACCTACTATCTCTATTACCTTATTCTTCTCACTTTCCAATTTTTCTATTTCTTCCTTATCAAAAACAACATATCCTTGAGATTTACCTAAATAATAACCTTTCTTCAAATTATTGTAATCTACTTCTTTATTACACACAGGACAATATCTTTTGTATACTATCTTATGCCCATTTTCACACAAGAAGTTAAACTTAACTTCATTTTCAGAAACCGAAGGATAAAGCTTTATACCTATGCTTATAAGGTTGAAGTGTAGCGTTCCTGAGTATATAGCTCTCATTTTTTCACCTTTAAGCCCAACTTATCTGCAAACCTTATCATCAAAGCTTCTGCATACAATTCTTGAAAGCTTTTTCCCTTGTTTTCTTTCATTTCCATTAGCACAGCCAATATTGGTTTTTCTTCTTCCATAATGAATTATTGTTTTAGGATATATAAATGCTTTTCTAAAGAAGAATATATATATTGCAGTATTCATTTTTTCAAACCTTTTTTAATCAATTCTCTAATAGCTTCACTTCTATTCGGTATAGCTCCACTCTTGCCTAAACTTATTCTAAATTCTTCTATTTTTCTAAAGGTTTCTTTATCGATTACAAATGTTAATCTTATTTCTTCTTCTTTATCCATTTTAATCATCTATTTTTATGGCATTATTGAAAATCTCCTCGAGTATTCTCCATTCTTCTGTATTTTCCTTTATCTCTCTTTCTGCACCATCAAACCAATCCAAGAAATGATAGGTTATTCTAACCAATTGTTTACTTTCTGTATCGTATTCAAACTCGAAATAGTCTTGTGTTCCACCATAACTTAACTCAAGTCTATAAACTTCTGTTTTGCTTAAAGCTAATGCGTTTTCGTTTAGCCATTCTATTAAGTCTTCTGATTTTAATCCCTCTTTAAATTCTTCTATCCTTTCTTTCAGTTCTTTATCTATCCTTTCTTCACAAGGTATATTTCTATTTTCCATTCAAGCCACCTCTTTTATGCGTTATTTTTTATTCTTTATCTTCACCATACCAAGCTAAAACTTTCATACAATTTGGGCAAAATACAACATTCGTTTTTTCGTCTGAAACTTCTACTAAAAACCTATTTCCACACTCACATATCATATTATCTGCACCCCCTTTATGCATTTTCAAAAAATCTAAAACTAAATCTCTACAACTTTTGCAAAATTCAAAATCTTCCTTAACTTCTTTAAAAGTTAAGAGTGCTTCGTCTTTCTCGAGATAAGAAACACTCACTTTTGTTATATCTTTCTCATTTTCTACAATTCTACCGCATTTATCACATTTATATACTTTCATTCCCACCACTATTTTCATAACATATTTATATATGTATTTCTATCTTCCGAAATATATTTCATAACCTTTAATTTTTTATGCTTAAAAGGTATTGAAACACGCACACCATTTTTCTTTTCAATTGTTAAATCGTTCCTATAGACATAAGCACAACAAAACCTTTTTAGTAGAGAGTTCAAGTTATCCAAAAGCTTGTTCAACCTATTATAATATACTTTAGATGGAGAATACAAGGTTATGACACGATTTTTTAAGTTTGTTCTATTTTCTATTATCATAGCATAGCACAAAACATCGGAAGAATAATAACCTATTTCTATTTCCTTATCGTTAAAAACAAAATCAATTCTGCTTATATCCTTTTTTATTAATCCGAAGAAATCTTTTAGAGTTTCTTTATCATATCTCTTTTTCAATAGCTTTATTAAGCTTATTTCACTTTTTGTTATTTCCATTTTTATCACTTATCACAGTTTCTAAAACAATATCTACACCTTTGTGGATATGTTTCACAATCACATTTCATTTTATCCCTATCTTTCATTTATATCACTTATTAGTAGTTAGTTTTTCTCTACTTATTACCTTTAAAAACTACTCTTACATTCCTTATATTAGTTGTTCTGTCTAAAACTATCTTCTTATGGTTCGAGATTTCTAAAAAACTATCTGCTATAAAAGGTTGTTTCATAGGATACCATTTTTTACCTAATTTATATTCAAATTCAAAATATCCTTTCAATTTCATTTAACCCTTTACCTCCTATTTTCCTATATTCATATTATCATAACATATTTAAATACTTTATTATGAATATTCCAAATAATAAATTCACAATACTTTTTGGATAAGTACTTATCCAAAAAGTATTGTGAATTTATTATTTGGAATATTCATAATAAAGTATTTAAATATGTTATGATAATATGAATATAGGAAAATAGGAGGTAAAGGGTTAAATGAAATTGAAAGGATATTTTGAATTTGAATATAAATTAGGTAAAAAATGGTATCCTATGAAACAACCTTTTATAGCAGATAGTTTTTTAGAAATCTCGAACCATAAGAAGATAGTTTTAGACAGAACAACTAATATAAGGAATGTAAGAGTAGTTTTTAAAGGTAATAAGTAGAGAAAAACTAACTACTAATAAGTGATATAAATGAAAGATAGGGATAAAATGAAATGTGATTGTGAAACATATCCACAAAGGTGTAGATATTGTTTTAGAAACTGTGATAAGTGATAAAAATGGAAATAACAAAAAGTGAAATAAGCTTAATAAAGCTATTGAAAAAGAGATATGATAAAGAAACTCTAAAAGATTTCTTCGGATTAATAAAAAAGGATATAAGCAGAATTGATTTTGTTTTTAACGATAAGGAAATAGAAATAGGTTATTATTCTTCCGATGTTTTGTGCTATGCTATGATAATAGAAAATAGAACAAACTTAAAAAATCGTGTCATAACCTTGTATTCTCCATCTAAAGTATATTATAATAGGTTGAACAAGCTTTTGGATAACTTGAACTCTCTACTAAAAAGGTTTTGTTGTGCTTATGTCTATAGGAACGATTTAACAATTGAAAAGAAAAATGGTGTGCGTGTTTCAATACCTTTTAAGCATAAAAAATTAAAGGTTATGAAATATATTTCGGAAGATAGAAATACATATATAAATATGTTATGAAAATAGTGGTGGGAATGAAAGTATATAAATGTGATAAATGCGGTAGAATTGTAGAAAATGAGAAAGATATAACAAAAGTGAGTGTTTCTTATCTCGAGAAAGACGAAGCACTCTTAACTTTTAAAGAAGTTAAGGAAGATTTTGAATTTTGCAAAAGTTGTAGAGATTTAGTTTTAGATTTTTTGAAAATGCATAAAGGGGGTGCAGATAATATGATATGTGAGTGTGGAAATAGGTTTTTAGTAGAAGTTTCAGACGAAAAAACGAATGTTGTATTTTGCCCAAATTGTATGAAAGTTTTAGCTTGGTATGGTGAAGATAAAGAATAAAAAATAACGCATAAAAGAGGTGGCTTGAATGGAAAATAGAAATATACCTTGTGAAGAAAGGATAGATAAAGAACTGAAAGAAAGGATAGAAGAATTTAAAGAGGGATTAAAATCAGAAGACTTAATAGAATGGCTAAACGAAAACGCATTAGCTTTAAGCAAAACAGAAGTTTATAGACTTGAGTTAAGTTATGGTGGAACACAAGACTATTTCGAGTTTGAATACGATACAGAAAGTAAACAATTGGTTAGAATAACCTATCATTTCTTGGATTGGTTTGATGGTGCAGAAAGAGAGATAAAGGAAAATACAGAAGAATGGAGAATACTCGAGGAGATTTTCAATAATGCCATAAAAATAGATGATTAAAATGGATAAAGAAGAAGAAATAAGATTAACATTTGTAATCGATAAAGAAACCTTTAGAAAAATAGAAGAATTTAGAATAAGTTTAGGCAAGAGTGGAGCTATACCGAATAGAAGTGAAGCTATTAGAGAATTGATTAAAAAAGGTTTGAAAAAATGAATACTGCAATATATATATTCTTCTTTAGAAAAGCATTTATATATCCTAAAACAATAATTCATTATGGAAGAAGAAAAACCAATATTGGCTGTGCTAATGGAAATGAAAGAAAACAAGGGAAAAAGCTTTCAAGAATTGTATGCAGAAGCTTTGATGATAAGGTTTGCAGATAAGTTGGGCTTAAAGGTGAAAAAATGAGAGCTATATACTCAGGAACGCTACACTTCAACCTTATAAGCATAGGTATAAAGCTTTATCCTTCGGTTTCTGAAAATGAAGTTAAGTTTAACTTCTTGTGTGAAAATGGGCATAAGATAGTATACAAAAGATATTGTCCTGTGTGTAATAAAGAAGTAGATTACAATAATTTGAAGAAAGGTTATTATTTAGGTAAATCTCAAGGATATGTTGTTTTTGATAAGGAAGAAATAGAAAAATTGGAAAGTGAGAAGAATAAGGTAATAGAGATAGTAGGTTTTACTGATGTTAATAATATAGATTACATATATTTCGACAAAACTTATTATGTTATGCCACAAGAAGACTATGAAGAACCTTATTTCTTGATTAAAGAGTTGTTGTGCTTAACGAACAAATCTGCAATCGGAAAGATAACATTAAGGAATAAAGAAAAACTGTGCTTGATAAATTCTTATAGAAATGGCTTAACACTCACTACTCTATTTAGTAAAGAAGACATTAGAGACTTAAATCTTCTAATGAGAGAGCTAAAAGTGAGTGTTAAGCCACTAAATAAAGAAATGCTGGAAGTAGGCAAAATACTCGTGGAAAAGGGAAAAATCGACTTTTCTTCTACAGTAGAAAATTATAAAGATGGGTTTAGAGAGATGTTTAAACAAGCATTAAAACAAAAGTTGGAGAATAAGCCCATCTCTATAAGTGTAGAAGAAAAGGTTGTAGAAGCTAAAAACCTAATGGAAGCTTTAATAAAATCGGTAGAAATGGTAGAAAAGAAAGCAGAAAAGGTGAATTAATGAACGAAAATACAAAATTTGTTGATTTGGATATAGTGTTTTACGATAAAAAAGGTAAAATGTATAACGCAAGTAAAGAACTAAAGGAAGCATTAAAACAAACTATTTTCAAGAATTGGTTTGGCGATTAAAAATGCAATTGGCAAAATTTGTAGAAAACTTATTAGAAGTTTATACTAAAATAGAAAAGGAATTTGAGAAAGAAGAAAAGTGGTTTAAGGATTTGTGGAGAAATAACGCCGATATGTATAGTTTTTACGAGTTTGTTAACCATATTCATAAAAATGTTTTTGGTGAAGAATTAGAACCTGTGGAATATGAAAAAAGGTGGCAATACTTTCTTTTACTACACGAGAATTACAAACAGGCAAAATTAGAATGCATAAACTTGATAATGGGGTGGTATTGAATGCAAGAAGCTAAATTAGAAGAAAAACCAAGTTTTGAATTTTCATACGATTTCTACTATGATTTAGGTATGTGGAAGACTTTTTCAGAATATATGGACGAAGCTTTATTCACTCTCACTCAAGAAGGATTAAGAGTAAAAGGTATAGATAAAGCTTTTGTGTGCCTAATAGAATATTTTATACCTAAAGAAAAGCTTAATGATTTGAAAATGAATAAAGAAAAAATAGAATTTCTCTTGGATTTAAATACTTTCAATAAAGCAATAAAAACTCTCTCTTATTCTGCAAAACTCAAGCTTGATAATTATCTGTGGATAAGCGATAACACAACGAAGTATAGAATACCTTTGTTGGATAATTCTTCTACAGAATTTCCTGATGTTAGTCAATTAGAATGGGATACTTCTATTGAAATTAATAGTAATGAGTTTAAGGATTTCATAAAAAAAGTAGAATGGATAGGAGATAAAGTTAAGTTTGAGATAAAAGATGGTAAACTAATAATTTCTTGTGAAGGGGAATTCGTAAAATGTGAGATAACTAAAAGTGTTGGTTTGAACCAAAACTTGAAAGCAAGTTTTCCTTTAGATTATCTGAAAAAGTTAAAACTATTACACAACCTAAAAATTTGGCTAAAAACTGATTATCCTATGAAAATTGAGAACTATGTATCAGAACAAGATAAAAGAAAATTTGCATTAATATTAGCTCCGAGAATTGAAGAAGATGATGTAGTTGTGGAAGAAGAAAAGAAAGATACAGAAATAGAACCTACAGAAGTAGATGAAGAAATAGATAATGAAATAGAAAGTAATGAAGAAGAAATAGATAATAAAGAAGAAAGCGAAATAGAAGATTATCAAAATTTTCTATGAGTGATAAAAATGCCTAAATTCAAAGTCTATTTCAATTTCAAAGATGGTATGACAATAGAAGCGGAAGATGAAGATATAGCAGTAGAAAAATTTTTAGAAACTTATGAAAATACACTTGCTCCTAATGAAACTGTAGTAGATAGAGTTTTTGAAAGCATTAAGGTTAAGAAAATTGGTGATTAAATGATTGAGATTATGTTTTCAGATTTGAAGAAAGAGAAACAAAAAGAAATTCTAAAAAAATTGAAACTGAAATCTGAAAAGGATATGAATTGGGATATTTTACCTTTTGATATAATTGATGATTAAAATGGGAAGAAGAAAAAAGTTATATTGTGCAGTATGTGGAGAAGAAATTGAAGAGGGAGATATTGCTATTAGAATAGGGGATATAGTTAGTGCCGATGAAGAAGAAGCTTATATACACGAAGATTGTGCAATTGAATGGTTAGAAAGAGAGTGCGAAACAGTAGAAATTACTGAAGATTGGTTGGAAGAAAACCTTACTGAAGAATAAGAGGTAGAAAAAATGGATTGGAAAAGAGTTGTAGATTGGAAAGTTGAAAGAGACACTGTAATATTTTATGATAAAAAGAATAGGGAAATAGATAGAAGGGATTTAGACGATGTTATCAAGGCTTTTTTATGGGTGGAAGGTGATGATTATGATTAAAACGGTGGAAGAAGAATATAAATTTGAAAAAATGAGTAATGCTAAACTTGAAACTTTGGCTTATGCAATTGCTAAAGAACTTAAGAAAACTTGAGGGATAAAAAAATTCGTGGGAAGTGATTAAAAATGCCAAAATATAGGGTTAAACTTGATATAAGTAGAGTAGCGTATGGCTATGTAAGAGCAAAAGACAGACAAGAAGCAGAAGATAAAGCGTTCTGCTGGGATAATATTGAAGAGGAAATGACAGACGGTGAAGAAATAGAAAATGTTGAAATATTAGAAGAAGCTGATTAAAAATGTCGTGGGAAACGCTGATAACAGGGATAATTGAGTTGAAGAATGCAACAGATGAAGATATACTCTCAATTCAAAATGATTTGGAATTTGGTAATGAAGTAGAAAAGGTAGACATTAAAGCAGAAAATGGTATTACAACAATAGATTTTTGTTCGGTTAATTGGGGCAGTCATATAAACGAAGAAAGGATAAACAAGTTATTAGAAAGTTTGAAACCAAAATTAACCTATTATGCAATTTCTCTCTATTTTCTTAATGTCTCTGATTATAATTTTTATTATTGTGATGAAAAAGGTGAGAGTTGATGGACATAGTTTGTCAAGTATGCAACAACAAGATGGAAGAAATTAAATCTGGTAATAACACATATTGGTTCTGCAAGAATTGTGGAAACATAATTAAGCCGAAAAATAAAAGGATAAAGGTTGTTCTTCCCAAAGAAGACTTGCCTATTGCCATAAAAAAGAGTGTGAAAGATAGGTTTGGTTTGGATATAGATAGTCTTGATTGGGATTATAAAAGTTATATAGATAGCTCACTAACATTAGAGGAGAATTTGAAAATAATAGAGGAAAATTTAAGAAACCTTATACCTGATTTGAAGTTTGAAGTTGATGAAGATGAGGTTGAGCATTTTGAAAATGAAGTAAGGAAAAGGGAAGAAGAACATTATAAAAAAGAGTTTGAAAAAAGGATTAATGAAATTAAAAATTCTAATATAGTAGAATTTGAGCAATACTTTAAAAACTATTATGAGCATATAGAAACATTCCTTAAGAACGATAGGATAAATGGGTTTTTTGTTGTGGGTAATGCTGGGATTGGAAAAACTTTTAACCTAATTAAAAAGCTTAATGAAAAGGGGTTGAAGTTTGAAATAATTAAAGGACATCACACAAACTTAAGCTTTTATAAAACTCTTTACGAAAGTAGAGAGAACAGCATATTGATAATCGATGATGTTGTTAGTTTAGCTCAAGACAAGGAAAAAATATCCTTGCTATTGGGTGCATTAGACGATAGCAAACTTGTAATATGGAATTCAAGTTCCCCCTTAACTTCTGATTTACCTCGTAGTTTTATGTTCAATTCAAAAATTTTCATTCTGGCTAATGAATTCAACGAAAGTAATGAATTCTTAAAAGCTTTAAAAGATAGGTGCATTTTCTACGAGTTAAAGTTTAGTAGAGAACAGATAATTGAAATGCTATACATCTTGGCTAAAAAAAGAAACTATTCTTTAGAGTTGGTAGACTATCTAAAAGAATTGAACGAGAACAGTTTTATTAAAAACTTGAGCTTGAGGCTTTTAGATAAGCTTTATCCATATTGCAATAATGGTTATGATTGGAAGTCTCTAATTAAAGAAGTTATTGAAGTCGATGAGATAGAAAACTTTGTCTATGAGCTAATGAAATCTGGTAAAAGCGTGAAGGAACAGGTTAAAGAATTTACAGAAAAAACAGGGTTAAGCAGGAGAACATACTTTTACATTAAAGCAAAATTGAAAGAAAAAATCGGTGCAAAAGTGCAAAACTAATACGGTGTCTGAAAGTGCAAAATGAGTTTAAAAGAGCTGTCCTTTAATGATAACTTTACCACTTTATTTTGGAACAGTTTTTATGTATTTAATAGATAGAGATATTATGTGGATATTTTTGTTTATAATTACTATTTTTTGCCATATGTGGATTTCAAAGCTTATATTAGGGAGATTAGATGAAGCTCAAGTTTGAAGACTTAATAGTATTGTCTTGGTTGAAAGAACCAAAAACAGTAAATGAAGTGGCAAAAGAGTTTGGGCTAACAGTAGAAGGTGCAAGAAAAAAGCTTAAAAAGTATGAGAAAATGGGTTTGGTTGTAAGCTATAGTGGTGGCAAACCAACTTTCTTTGTTTCTGTGAAATCTAAAGTTTTAGATGAAACATCAAATTTCTATAAAAAATTTAAGAAGTATGTAGGGATAGAAAATGTATAAACGAAATTAAACCCCAACTCTCTCAATTCTGTCAACATATCCTGTGCCGAAAGTGCTAACCTTTGAAAGCTCTGAAGCTACTGCCTCCAAGTCAATTCTTCTCGGCAGAACATCTCTTAACCTTGAAAAGTTCACCCTCCACAAGTTCTCTACCCTTCTTACAGAAATCATATTCTTCGTGTCTAAAATAAGCCTTCTATTCCTTACTAAAGGTTTTCTACCGTAATCTTCCCTGAGCTTTATTTCCTCAGCAGTCAGGTTTTCCCATCTGCAACCTACTATTTTCCTCAAGCTTTCGGCTATTCTCGCTTTTTCCAAAAGCCTAATCGTCCTTAACTTTATGCCGTATTCATAATCCCCTATAGGTGTGCCGTAACCTGCCATCCCAAGCCAAAAGCTTGGAGCTTCTACATCCACGTTATAATTCCAATCTTCCTGAAGGTAAAAAACAAAACCTTTATCGTATATTATCAATCCCTTAACGACTGGTCTGAAATAAGCCAAAATTTCTCTGTAGTCTTCTTCTGTTATTATAGCTTGTTCTGCCAAAGGTCTGAAAAACTCCCTTACAAGAATGTATAGGTAATCCCTTCCAGCTCCCAGAGGAAGCATGCCCCTAAGCTCTATCTGTTTATCCTTTAAAAGCATTTGGTGTGGATAACCGTAAGGCGTTGGAGAAACCCACAACTGCCAAGCCTCTGGATGCTCTTTTCTCCTTAAAGGTGGGACTACTAAAGGGACCCATCTAACATATCTTGTAGTCGCATATAAGGGCAAGTTTTCGTGTGCTTTATCCAAATTCAAAGCATAGTCTGTGTCAAAAATATAAGCAAAATCAAATGGATACCTCTGAACTTTTCTTATTCTGACCACTAAAACACCTTTTTAACTATACTTCTTCCTCTTCTTCCAATTCTTCCTCTTCTTCCTCAATTTTCTTTTTTCTTGGCATTTTCTTTCACTCCAAGAAGTTTTTCCAAATTTCCATAGCTTCTTCTGGTGTTGGGTCCACGCTCGTGTTTTTCCCTTCAAATTCTGTCACTTTTACAAACCCTTTATCAGGGACGTATGAATAAACCAATACCTTGTCTGGAATTTTTGGTATGAAGCTCTGGCACTCTGAGTCCAACTCTCCCTTAGGAACGTCTGACTCTTCCCCGTCATAAACGTATCTTATCAAATATCCTTTAGACTCAAGCATCTTTATCTGCTTGACCCAACCGAGCTTATTCTTTATACTATCAACCTTAACAGTTTCCTGCATTCAAACCACCTCACTCCTCTCTTTCTTTTTCTATTGTAAGCGTTATTTCATTAGCTTCTCTATTAGCTGATACAGACTTCGCACCCTCTACTCTTAACCCTTTTTCAAGCACATCTACTGGGCAAGACACTACTATTCTATTTTCGTCTTCCCTTATAATCTTGCATCCTGCAGACTCAAGCTCTTCTTTCAACGGCATTTTTCTCTTCCTCCTTTTTATTTAAAATGAGTATCATTTCTTTTTTCAGATTTTTTATTTTTCCTAATGTATAATTCATATCTTCTCTTGTTATAGCATCAAGAGCTTTTATATCTATTGGGCATGATACCACTATCTTATTTTCATCTTCACTTATGACTTCGCAACCTGTAGATTCAATCAGCTCTCTTAATTCCATGCTCTTCCTCCTTTTTCAATTTATTTAAAAGTATGAAAGCTTTGCGACAAAAGCTTGAAGTCTTGAAGTCCATTTTAATAATTTCATCGTTTTCTCCCATATAAATATCTTTTGCACCTACTTCTGCAAACTGCATCATGGCTCCTATGAGATGTTTGTAGCAACACCAAAAACCCATTTCCCCAAACTTTTCCAACCTTTTCAAATGCTTTGCCCTCTCTATCCTTATCCCGTTGAGCAGGTTTTTCACAACTTCATAGAGTTTTTTATAGTGTTCGTTATTAGGTTCTTCCTCAAGCTTCTCGCTCAAGAAAGCTAATGTTAAAGAAAGATGCTTCTCTGCACTGTATAAATCTGCTACTGCCCATCTCAAATCCTCGTCTCTATCAATATCGAAAATGTCTATCTTTCCCTTTTCTTTTTCCTCATTCATCAGCATGGCCTCTTGAAAAGCTCTTTCAACTTCTCGAGCTTGCTTTCTCCCTCGCACCCATCCATAGCTACTGTTAAAGAGTAGTCTTCATAATCGTCTTTGCTAAAAATCTTTTTAGCTATGCTGTCTATAAAACCCATCAATCCCACCTCTTAAACTTTTTCCCAAACTTTTCCATCATAATTTTCTCTTTCTTTTTAACAAAAGGAACATCGTAAAAGGTCGGATAGTTCTTCAGTACTGAATAACTTTTCTGAGTCAAATCCCATACAATTCTGTTTTTATCTTTTCCAACCCTTCTTATCCAACCCTCACCTTCGAGTAAATAACATAAGCTTATTATATTATGGTTGGAAGTATCAAATTCAATTCTCAAGTCTTTTGTAGACATTTTTCCGAACCTCCTTAAAGCCTCAAGTATTTCCCAGATGCTTACCATCTTCTACCTTACCTTTATATTCTTTTTTGCAAAATCTAAAAGCTCTTCCTGGACCGTTGGATGTCCTTCTCCTGAAACTGGGTTTGGTTGACCACTCTCGCTAGAAACTATTATGCATCCTGTTAATATATCGTTTCCTTCCCTTATTTTTCCACATATTTTCAAATGACCTTTATCCGTTTTTTCAAAGGTAAGGTCTTCTAACTTTCCCATAATTCACCTCCTATAAAAGATTTTCTTGTTCTTTTATAAAACTTTTCAAATGCAAAAAGTCCAAAACTGAATAAACGACAAACTTGCTCTCTTTTTTCAAAAACAGCATTAAAGGCAGAACATAACTTCCACCGTAATGCTCTTCCATCTTTTCCAAAAACCTTGTTCTAGTATCTCCCGAAAATCTATCTATGGTTATTATCTTGTTCCCCAAAGGTAAAGATGAGTTTGCGAACCACTTTGCTATAACTGCCTCGTTGCAAAAAGGACAATTCCTAGTATCAAAATCTATTATCACTCTTCAACCACCCCAAGACGAGGCAATTCTAAGCGGCCTAACAATACTTTATTATATGGAATTTCTTCTATATCCTTAACTCTTGTTTCCAGTATTATTCCAGGACTTTCTTTGGTCTTCTGTTCCCATCTTTCCTCCGTGAATTCTTCCGAACTTATTACGCTTCCTTTCCAGTAAGTAACTATTTTAGGCAGTTCTACTCCAAACTGTTTTCCAACTTCTGAAAGCTCTATCGTGTGGAACAGTCCAACTTTATTATATACTTTCTTAGGGTCAAGTTTCCTAAACATCATTCTTCCTCCTCTTCTCTCATTTTCAACTCTTTCATTATAGCTGGAGATGGGGTAAGCCCTCTCAACCTATAAACATTAAGCACGAAATCCCTTGCAATTCTTCTATCCCTTATTCTCATTATATTTCTCAAAACATTTAAAAAGAATGAATAGAGCAACTTATCTACCCTCGTTATATAAATAGTTATTGCTGGATAATTTTTCGGTTGTTCTCTCAACTCTTCAAACAACCTTCTTTTTTCGTATTCCTCAAGAGTTAGCGTTTTCTCCATATCCTTTATAACAGCCTCCACATCTTCCTTCTTAGCTTCTGGAACGAACTTCCTTATTACATTAGCAAGTGAATGTATAAACTCCAATGTTAAGCTGTCCATTCTCTGAAATGTTTTTGATTCTATAAAGCCCCTGCTTATAGACCTCTGCACCCTTCTCTTTGCATCTTCGAGCTTTACTGCCAAATCGCACATGTCTTGAATTTCTGGAACTTCTATCAAAGTCTTATACTTTATGAACTCATACCTCACTTTTCTTCACCCTTCTTTTCCTCTTTCTTCTCTTTTGGTTTTTCCTCTTTCATCACTTCTATTTTTCTTGGGGAAAGCTCATGAAGTATGTCAAGTGTGTCTATAAGTTCTGCCCTTACTCTATCCCTTATCACTTCCTGAACTTCAGCTGGTAGTTCCCTTCCTACACGCTCCCTTACTTCCTTGAATGCATCGACCAAAATTTCGTTCAACCTTTCTGTCAATACCCTGTTAACTTCTGATTCTTGTGAGGACAAAAGCAGTTCCATGTTTTCCCTTATTATAGGTTTAATTTTAGATAAAGTCTGGATTAAAGCCGATTGGTATACTTCAGCTCTGTAATCGTTAAGAGAATTGCTCATCTCCAAATCCTTTATCCTGAAAATCATGTTCTCTTCCCTCTTCTTAGCGTTTTCCAGCTCGGAATATAATGTGCTAATCTTCTCTTCCAGTTCTGCAATCTTTTTCTCATATTCTTTCTTGGTTCTCAAATCTTCTGTCGGCGGATAAAAAGTGTCTTTTGTATCAATCCTTACTCTGACTGCTCCAGTTTTTATATCTGAAATCAGGTCTATTGGGTCCTCCCAAATAAGCTCCCACGGTAAGCCAGTCTTCTTGCGGTAAAAGGTTTTTTCCTTAGGGTCGCTAACGAGAAGTAGGTTCACTACTGTCCCTTTTTCACCTTTTTCATACTCCCATCCTTTCAAAAATTTTAAAGGTTTTCCGTCAGCAACGAAAAAGGACTTGTCCCACGTCTTTATCAAGGGGAGCTTTCCCTGAAGCAAAACCCTTACCCTCCTCCCTTCCTTCATCTTTTCTATTGCTATTTTTTTCTTCATCAGCTCTTCAAATATTTTTTCCTGTTCTTTCTCTGGTTTTTCCTTTTTAGCTAAAGCCTTCTTCAGTTTCTCTATTTCCTGCTGTTGCTTAACTATAATACTTTCTTTCATTCCAAGCTCTTTTTTCAAGTGTGGTTCTACTTGCCTAAGAATTTCAGGAGTAACCTTGACTACATATACTTTCTTTACTGGTCTTATTATGTCCTTAATTCTTTGAAAAAATTCGGGAATCATTTCTCTTCAACCACTTTCTCTATGGTTCCTGACGGTGGAGCTTCCAGCTGAATCTCGAATCTTCCTCTTCCACCCTTCTTCCTTATTTTCAGTACTATTATAACTATGATTATTATGAAAACTACTACAATTAGAAAGACCCACAAGGGTATTGATACTTCTGGCATAGCAACGCTTCCTTTAACTACAGCTGATTCATACCCTTCCAAGTTTACAGTAAGCGTGTAATCTCCTTTTTCATCGAAACTTACGTCAGCTTCTCCATCAGTAAAAGTAATTGTAGTTTCTTTTCCATTTAAGTTTAGTTTTCCCTCAGCTGTGCTATTTATCTTAGTCCCGTCTGAGAGAAGTATGCAGTGGGATGTTTCTCCAAGAGTGGGTTTTGTGCAGTTCAATTCAAGCTTTGGTTTTACTATCTCTATGCACTTATGCTCTTGGCACGAATAGCCTGAATTGCATGCCTTTTCTACATACTGAGACTCATTAATGCAACACTCGAAAGGACACTCAACTTTTATAACTTCAAAGCTTTGGTTAACCGAGCTGTAGCCGAGCAAATTGGCAAATACCTGATACTTTCCAACTTGAGTGGGTTTTATGTCTCTTCCGTATATTTTTGTCAAGCTTTCATCGTAAAGTATTCCGTTTTCATTGGTTTTTCCGTTGAAAGCTTCCCCGTTAGGGGCTATTACCTGTGCAGTTACAAACTTCAAAGCTCCTTTTGTTGGGTCGAAAAAGTATATGTAAAACTCGTCTCCAAGCTTAACGGTAGACGGAACAGAAATGGAGATGGTTCCAGCTGGTTTTAGCTCAATCTGGTCTATCAAAGGTTCGCAGTCTGGAACCACAACCTCGACCATCAAAGTGCCTTTTTCTGTTTCTGGAATTTGCCAAGAGCATGAGCCTTCTGCACAGTCAACGCTGTAAGCATTTCCTGTATCACTCGATTCTATGGAAATTGATGTGTCTGGATTTCTCACCCTTCTGTAAGTCGAGTCCCTTATGTCGAACTTAATTGTTTTTCCAGCTATGCTTTCTCCATAAATTTTTAAATAGACAGGGCAGGTAGTTTGATTCCCTGCTACTACCACTTGAAGAGTAGCATCGCAATACTTTATGTTGTAAGTTCCTGTTTTTATCGGATAGAAGCTCACAGAGATGCTACCTGTCCCTTCAACGAAATTTGGCAAGCCATAAAAATCTGGTGAGGGAGAAACTTCAAGAGAACAGGTCTCGTTATTTAGGGTTAAATTGAAATTTCCTACAGTGCCAGTGTTTAAAGTGAGAGTTTGTGGATTTATGGTTGCTCCTTTCACTTCAGGTAATAGTAATGTTAATAATAACACTAACAATAATATTTTTTTCATATTTCACCCTGTACATTCAAAGCTTTTTTAACCAAATCTTCTATTGCAGAAGACACGTCCTTTAAACCGTTCTTCTGCATGTATTTTTCAACGATAAGCCATAAGTCAGTTTCAAGAGATACGGACCTTGAAGATTTCATAATAATATTAATGCTATTAACAATATTTAAATGTTACTATCAAGAAAAATTTAGAAAAAGTAAGGCATTGACTTTCAAATCAAACTATATAGCACGACCCCGTGCAAAGAAAAAAGAAAAGAAAGGAGGCAAGACTTCCTGTTTTATCTTGCTCTTAAGAAAACCTTATTTCTCCGAATTTGAGAACCACTGTTGCTATTATCATAGCTAACCAGTAGGTGACTATAGCCACTATGAAGTCGGTGAAAATCTGGAGAAACTGCACTCCTCCTGGTAATACCGCAGTAGTTGTCGGAACAGTTGCCAAAGCTAAGGAAGGTAGTCCAAGCATGGATTCAAATACTGCTGGAATACCGAATATCAGGGCAACTATAGCTAATAGGAACGAAGCTTTTAAGTGCTCTTCCATTTTTTTGTTGGCTAGTGTGTTGAATACTGCAAAGGTTGGTGCAAGCGACAACACAGTTGTTGCAAGCAGGTCGAATATCATTTTTCCTCACCTCGTATTTGCGTCATAGCGACGGTACTGCTACCCAAGTCTCCGAGAGACCACTTTGGGTAGCACCTTTTCAGGTCATAAATGCTATTTTTTAAGTCCGAACGATAAAGCAATTATACCACCCAACCCACCGAAAAGCATGACCAATAAAAGTAGGTAGTTTAAAAATGCATCTAACTGAGAAGCTCTGGGCATGAACAAAGCTATAGACAAGCCTAAGGCAAACGCTAAAAGACCTATGCCCATGCAGATTAAGTACCACTCCATACCATCACTTAAGCTTTTTGTACAGTATAACTATTACTACAATAACACCTGCTATTATCAGTATGTCTGTAAGCTTTAGGGGTATTTCTTTAGTTATCGAAGAATTCCAGCAGTCAGAAAAGCAGTTTGCCATGTTTTCTCCAGGCTCGCATATACCGTTTCCACAAACTGATTGAGGAGTAGGAGAACCTTCTACATAAATCAATCCAAGTTTTCTATCATAAAGTTTTCCCCCATCTTTTGAGCAAGCAGACCATAAGCTCACTGATATTGTATAATAACCTTCTCCAACCCAAAAGGATTTCTTTTCAGGTGAACAGTGGTCATAGCTTGTAGGGGATGGTGCTTGTACAAATAATTTTGTATCTACATACTGAGCAGCAGGAAAACCGCCTATTGAAACCCAAGCATCAGCGAAATTTTCATTACCAGGACAGCATTTTGCTGGTTCAACAGGAGTTAAAGGTAAGGCAAGAGTAGGATAGTATCCTTGAGGGACGATTGCTACCTCTTCTAAAACACTACAAGATGACCAGGGTGTTGGAAAGATTTGCCAAAGGACTGCTTTTAAATCAACTTCTATTTCTTCTCCATATTTCACTCTCTGAGGATAGGTAAAATTCACAATTCCAGCAGTATCACAAGCTCCTGCATTAGCTATAGACATGAGTAATAAAAATAAAGCTAATCCTGTCAACGCTAATTTCTTCATTTCCTTACCTATTTACCAAGCCTTGAATCCCCAAAGTGCAAATCCTAAGCCAGCTATTATGCTCAAAGCTCCTATGAAAGTCAATACCATTTCTCCACTAACAGTTCCTACTGAAATCGTGTCCACTTTACTGTCTACAAGATAAGATGCAGAGCCAACAAGTGCACCTCCAGTAGCTATTACATAGTAGTTTCCTTGTGCATTAGTTGGTGCTGTTATTTTGAACCACCATGTCATAGCTGTTCCAGCCTTTAACTGTGAGTTAGCACCTGCAGAAAAAACTTTGTTGCTTACAAGATTTGATGCGTCTACCCAATTTTGCCCATCGTAAGAAATCATGAACTTCCAAGTCCCTATTAAGTCTTCTCTGCAACTCACATCGTCTACTAAAGAACCGCATTTATCTACATAAGCTGTGTTATATCCAGGAACAGCATTTGAAAAGGTTTTTTGTGTGTAATCTTTTGCCAATCTAAGATAGAAAGTATATGCTGACCAGTCTACAGAACCTGTATTCTTCAGAGTTACTGACCATTTATATGTTGCTCCTGGTGCTACTGTTGCCAAAGGGAATGAAAAGCTCTTTACATCAGTTGTTATTTCCATCCCTGCATAGCCATTTGGTACTGCAACTAGCGGTTTTCTGAGGGAAAGGTTCAAGTATCCAAAGCCCTTGAGCAGTATCACTATGCCAACTACTATTAGCAATACTCCAACTATTTTTCTCGTATCTTCCTTTTTCATGTTTTCACCTCACAATATCAAAAGTGCCAAACCTCCTATGAATGAAGCTATACTCAAAATACCTAAAAATGTAAGAATTAATTCACCTCTAACTTGTCCTGATGGTAAAGTAGTTGTGGTGGTTGTAGTTGATGTTGTAGTTGTAGGCGTTGTTGTGGTAGTTGTTGTGGTAGTAGGACAATTATAAAGACCTACTGGTGAAGCACTTGAACACCTGCCTGAAGTTGGACAGGTTATTCTATCTTTATTCCACTGATAGCCTGAAGGACATATCGGTGGTTGAGAGCCTTCTTGCCCACAATTACCACATTGTGTGCTTGAGCATTTCCAGCAGACTGGATTATAATAATGACAACCTGATGGGGCTGGACTCCATGTGTTCCATGCACAATTGTCGAATCCAGATTTTACATAGAGCGTATCAGAACACTCGGTAAAAATTTGCATGTATTCATAACCTGAAGTACAGGATATGCTCGTCAAAGGCTCTGGTTTGGCCAACACTTTATTTGGAAATGCAAGACTACCAGTATAAGTGTAAGCCATTGATGCTAAAACTATGGAAATCAATATTAAACCAATTCCTATGAATTTCTTATATTTCATTTCTTAATCGCCTCCCTAATAATTTTGAACGGGTCTATGCCAAAAATCTTGAGGAAGACCCAAACCACTCCCAGGAGCATTACAAGAGCTATTATGTAACCCCACGACTGATAAATCCAGACCATTATTGCAGATGTTATTAAAAAGCTTAGCCCAACTGATATGTACTCGTCTATGTTGAGCTTTTTTAATATGCTCCATAAGTAGAAGAAAGTGAAAACTCCTGCTATAAGAGTAATGGCTAACTGAAGCATCGACAGGACTGTGTAAATCAAGGCTATAGATATACCTCCTAAAATCAAAGTAATTATTGCACCGATTATTAACCACCAAACCATCAGGCAACACCCCATTCTCCTTTTACCGTATCTTGACAACTTCTACCTCCAAGCCAATTGTAGCATGTTTTTATCTCATAATAATAAACACCTTTTAGTGGAGTTGGAAAAGAGAAATAAAAGTCGTACCATCCTGGCTCAGTTGGGTGCTGTTCTTGATGAGCAGTCTTTATAGTTCCGTCAGGATATTTAACGCTTACATCAACAAATATATCAGCAGGTTCAGTAACAAGGGAGAAAGGAACAAGTTTGCCGAAAAGGGGTTTTGATTCAAAAGTCACTTTATAATTATCACGCCCATATAAGCCATAGCAGTATCTATAAACTCCTCCAGCTTCCCAACAGTCAACCTTTTGAGAAACTTTTAAGTTGAGCTTAGGGACAAAGGGGTTTTCAAAAGAGCCGCCGAGAACTACCTTCCAAACGAGCAAAAAGGCTATAGCAACCCCTATTCCTGCTGCTATCCAGTCCTTTTTCTTCATTTTTCCTACCTTTATTAATTTGTTTTTACCCCATTAAAAATCAAACGGGTAAAATTTTATCCCCTAAGAAGAAAAGGGGAGAAAGTCTAAGCAAAGCTAAAGTTAGTTTCTGATTTAGCTATTCTTGTTGTAGATGTTCAGCGTGAAGCTGTTTACATCCCCTTCTGTAGTTGCGTCAAATGCTTCTCTCAATACATGGTCTTTCAAAGCTACTGTTGAGGTTGCTACGCTCTTCATCTCTACGACTACAACGTACCTGCCCTCAGGAACTGCCGATGCCCTTATTGATGCAGAGCTTCCGTCTGTCTCTACTGTTCCCAAGTATACTGCGTTTGAAGCGTCCATTGTTACTCCTTCCTCATCCTTCAAGATGTAAGCCTTCCTTATCACCATCTCGCTTGTAGCTATGTTAGCTCCTAAGTCTATGTCTACATCTAGTCTTTCAAGACCATTACTTCCTGTTATCTTCAAGCCATAAGCTGCATAGGTAGTTTGTCCGTCTGTTCCATTGATGTTAATTGTATAGTTTGCTGGTGCTATTGTTGCTCCGTCTGTAATTGTAGTTTCTGTAATCGTCAAGTCTGTCCCACCAACATACTTGGGAGCATAGACTTTATCGAACTCACCTTTGTAAGTTACTGGGACTGCCGTTGGCTTAATTCCAACCCAAGCGACGTAAGCGAACATCATTCCGAATATCATTACCACTAACAAGAGCATCGCTACCAATGCACCCGAAATTGCACCTTTCATTTTTATCCTCTCTTAATTTTTTTTGCTTCATCGCGTCGGTGCTCAGGTCATTCAATCTCTATTCAATATTATATTGGTGGGGTTATAATACACTCGGGTTCATAACAGTATGCACCTCAGGTACGCACATAAACTTCTATCACATCTTCTTCTTTAATTATTTTGTAAAAAGTGTAGACGCATTGAAAGGAAAAGACAAGAATGCTCCCAAGAAGAAACGGTATTGCAGATGCTTCAAAAAAAGGGGCTAAAGCCAAGGAAACAAACACTCCAAGAGTAACAAATCCAAGAAACTGCTTGAATATCTCCCAGCTGAAACGCTTTATCTTTATTTTTCTTCTGTTCAGCTTTAAATTGCTGTCCACAATACCCTTGTCGTTCAATTTGTTAAGTAGACGCACTAAATAAGGTCTTGCCATGTTCAGTTCTTTAGCAAGGGCATACTTGGAAATTTCTCCTCCCTTGTAGGTGCTCAGGAATAGAATTAAATCTTTAGTCTTGCCTTCTACTTTTTTCCACTCCAACCTTATCACAGCATATTTTTAACTATATAATTGATTAGTATATCCTTGTTAATTATTAAATCTATAAACCCACTATAAGGAATCCAGTTAGGTTTTCCTACAAGATAAGATGATAAAATACCCAAAATCCATACCACAAATAAAGATAGGAGAAAAACGGCAATCCTATCTGTGTTAGTTACTATGGGGATAAAAAGAGTTAATCCCTTGTAAAAAAGCCAGATAAGGAAAAGGGTAATTATAGTACCACCTATAATCCTTGCTATCAGAAATAAGGCATAGGAACCTTCAGCAGTCTTGAATTCTTTTATTGCTGAGGAAATTTCTCCCTGTGAGTTGGTAACTATGGAAGCTAAATCCTTGACTACATACTGCAGGGATTGGACGGAAGGCTTGCCTATTAAAAGCAGTATGTCATAGCTTATGGAGCCTATGACTCCCGAGAAAAGGGCAACGAAAGCTAAAACTGTTACTATGCTCTTGAAACCAACCATAATTAGATATTGTTTTCTTGCTTTAAAAACTTTAAATATTAGTTTAAAATTATGAAAGGTAAAAATACTCAATTAAAGCTAAGGACAACTAGTAAAAATTAAAATTTGGATAAAAGTCTATATGTAATAGTATAAAATGTTCAACAAAATCATAATGCCACTGATAAGGAAATTTATCGATAAGATTCCTAAAGGAAAAGGAAGATTCGTTGTAAAACAACTTAGAAAAAAATATGTGAGGGGAAAAATTCTAGATATCGGGTGTTCTAATCTAGACTACTTTGGGGACTTGGATGTTGTTTATCTTGATATAAAAAAACAGAAGAATTTGAAAAACTTCATACTTTCAGACCTAAACTCTCTAATCCTACCGTTTAAGAATGAAAAGTTTGATACAGTTTTTGCTTCCCATGTTTTGGAACATCTGAAAGCACCATACATAATACTTGAAGAATGTAAGAGAGTTTTGAAAAAGGGCGGCATTTTGATTGTTGGCTTGCCAAATCCACATTATTTTTCTGACGCCCAGAAAAAAAAAGATTACCACATAAATTTGATATGTCAAGAAACAATGAAAATAATGCTGCAGAGAATTGGTTTCAAGATATTGGATTTACAGTATAATTGGCCCATTTTTGATAATGAATTTTTTGGCAAGTTTTACAAATATTTACCTCTTTACTTTAAAACAGATTATTGGTTTATAGCAGAGAAGCCTTAAAAGACAGACCAGAAAACCCGATGAACTTATAAGAGTTAGGAAATGCGGTGCAAGCCGTCAAAGAAGGATTGGTTAAAAAATTCCAAAGGAGAAGCGTGGGAAGAGATTAAGTATTTAGTTTATGGAGCCTATTATTCCTGAGAAGATGGCAACGAAAGCTAAAACTGTTACTATGCTTTTGAAACCAACCATAATTAGATATTGTTTTCTCGATTTAAAAACTTTTTTAAATATATAAAATTACCATTTTTCTTCTGGTCTTTTAAATAGTTCTTTTCTCTTTTGCCAAATGAAATACGAGCTTATACTTAAAATCCCACCTACTACTAAAATCAATAATATTAAGTTTTCTACTCTTGTTGCCCACTCAAAGAGGCTATACGGAGGCGAGACAAGAATGAGCCAGTATCTTGCAGGTGATACTACTTCCAAAACTATTGATACCACTGATGGCATTAAAATTGTTTTGAATGCAACTATGCTTCTGCTTACTATATCGCTAATGGTTATTGATATTGTTAAAATTCTTATATTAATCGCTTTTAACAAAAGTTGAACATTAAGTGCTTGGAAAAGCTCTATAGCTGTTAGAAATGCTCTTTTAACAAAAACCGTCATGGCAATTGTTTCTGGTAATACTCTTATGTTGTAAGCGGTTCTAGTTAAAACACTTGTCATTGTGATGACAAGCATTGAAATTTTTCCTATAATTCTTTCTCTTAAAACTGTTGTAACTACATTTATGGTTTCTGTCAAACTTCTGATAATAGGAATGCTTTTGCTCATCAAGATTTGAATATTTATGATTTCAACAAAGCTCCTAATAGAATAAACAGTTCTCGATAAAACATCGGTAATATTTGCTATTAGAGAAACAACTCTGCTAACTACAACTCCCCTCAAAACTGTTGGAACAATGCTGATTGCTTGAGGAAGTTCTCTGATTGAAGAAATTAGTTTGCTTGCTTCCAAGCTTATTGATAGCAGGACCGTTGAAACCTTTTGAATAAATGTGCTTTTTGCTAATGTTATTGCTAAATTTACAGCTTGTGGAAGCTCTACTATAAACGCATAACTGACTCTTGTCAATACTGTTTGGATAGAAGGTAAGATAGTCAAAATTCTAATAGAGTTGATGTTTCTGGAGATAATATCGGTGATAGCAATAACCGCTTCAACGGGTTTCGAAACTGCTTTGCTGAGCGTAAGAGTTATGCCAAATGTAGCTACCGATTCTCTAATTAAATTAACGCTCCTACTAATTAGGCTTGTAATTGTTAAAATGATTGGGGAAATTCTATAAGAAGCAATTTTCCTCATTATTGATAATGTTAGAGTCAATGCTTGAGGAAATTCTCTTAATAAAGCTCTATTAAGAGAAATTGTTGAAACGACTGTTTGGTACAATCCTTTGCTTATTGTAGATATTCTTTCTACAAAAGTCTGAATGTTAATAAACTGAGACTGAGTTCTAAAGATATAGATTATTTTTTCTATTGTTGTTTGCAATTGAACACCCTGGAATAAGGTTGCTAATTTAGTTATAGAACTTCTCCAGACAACATCAACAATTGTTATTGCCGCTTGTAAAGACCTGTAATTGATGGTGTTCCTGATATATGATATCGCTATCGTTGCGAACTGGGATACCCCCCTGCCTAAATATCCTATTCTTGTTGGTAGTGCTTGAATGTTCAGGGGTTGAATTAAAGATTTAAACGGTGCAAGACCCCTTGTTAATATAGCTTGAATGTTCAGGGGTTGAGACAATGTTTTAACCATATGTTCAATTTCTGTCAATAGTGGCGAGATGTTCAAGGGTTGAGTAGGACTCCTTATTATAGCGGCTGTTTTTTCCAAAACTGGCAAGATATTCAAGGGTTGTGGTATGACCTTGAAGAAATTTAATAACTTCGCTGTTATTGAAGAAATAGATAATGTTTGTGAGAGTGTTTTTATGGTTGCTAAGAGTTTAGTGATGATGGGAAGCGATGAAATGGCTTGAGGTAATGTTTTAAGTAGGCTTAATATTTTGGAAATTGATATTATAAGACTAACTGGTTGAGTCAATGCCTTAGTTGAAACAACTTTTCTTATTGTTGATATTATAAAAGTAATGGATTGAATTAATAGTCTTATTATGACATTGGTTCTTGCTACAACAGCCTGAATAGAAGAAATAATGGTCTGAACTCTTCCCACAAATCCAGTTTTTTGTAAAATACTAAAAACAGTAGCTGGTTGTGTCACTATTTTTGAAAGAGTCAAATAAACGCTAAAGGTTGTTGAATTTGAACCCCAAGCATTTTGAGTGTCATTAGCATAAACTTTTATCGTCCAAGTTCCCCTATCAGCATCTACAGGCAAAGTATAATTATATTCGTAAGTATAGCCATTAGTTATCGAAGAAATGTTTGTCATTGTTACGTTATTCACTTTGACATTATTGGTTGAATTTAGAATTGTTATTAAAACTTTGCTTATATCGCCTGCTCCTTGAGGGTCCGTGACATTTACCCTTATCACTACTTTAGAGGAATTGGCAAAGCTTGTTTTTTCTACATAATTTTCATCATAAGTTTTTGGTGTTTCTACTGAAGGTGGTTGATTTGCAGAAGTCGTTACATAGCTGAACGGATTTTGGCAAGAAGTTCCGTTCCAATTGTTGGAAGTATCGTTTGCATAAACACACCATCTTATAGTACAACCAACAGTTGAGTTTATTGTTTTAGTTACATTAGACCATCCTTCTAAACTGCCAAACTTGACATAATTCAAAGTTTGTTCGTAGCTGATAGTTTCGTAGTTGATGTAGTCTATGCTTACTTCTCCTGGCGAGGATTGACCAGAAGTATTCAATCTTATCTTCACTTCGTTGCTCGAAGAGTTGTAATTCAATACATTCTCTGTTATGTTGCATGTCCAATTATTCCATGCATTTGCTGTGACAATTCCATTGCTGCATTTTGAATAATCCCAAGTTCCTGTAGCGAAGTTGTATATCGTCAGGTTGAAAACTGATGTAACATTAGAAAGGAAAGTCATGTTCACTGTCAAATTGACTAATTCGCCTGGATAATCTAAAGTAGTGTTGTGCTCAACTTCCATCACATAGGTTGTCTCAGTAGCATTCCACCCATCAACATATCCATAAACCCCTGTGACATTTATTTCATCATAAATATTTCCGTTGTAGGCATCCAACCATATACCTCTTATTATCACAGAGCGGTTCGCCTGATACTTCCAAGAATTCAAGAATTGCGAGTCTGTCTTCTCAATGGTGCAGTTCCAGTCGGTTGTATTTGGCAAATTGCTACCCATATAGTTGCTCAACTGACAATAACTACCGTTCACATATGCAGTTCCGTTCCAAATGCCTATTTCTATATCTGGGCGATTGTTGTTGTCATACGTTGAATTTGAAGCGGACGGGTTGTAGCTGTCTATCGTCAATATAATCTTTATCTTGTCCACATTTTGGTAATCATCGCCGTCTATGCCTGAATAAGTCTGCCAAGAGCTGTTCTGCTCCGTGTTTGGCGTAGATATGTTGTAATTCACCCTGACTTCGACAAAGTCAATCCTGCACCCTTCATTTGCATCCATACTTGCTCCCCAGCCGAGCATCGAAAGAACATTACCGTTGTTGAGCAAATCGTTTATCGCTGAAGCGGTTGTTGCGTTGTAAGTTCTTGTTGTGTCAGTCTGCCCGTTCACATAACTTCCATACTGATACCAAGTTCCTGAAGTCCAGTTCGCAACAGCATAGTAGCAATATTCGCCACTACCCGTGCTTCCAGATGTCGCCTCGCTCTGTTCCATAGCTATGTAAACCCAGTTTATATTTGCTTTGTCCTCCTGCACAGTGAAGTTGAAAAGTCCAAAAGGCTCATAGTTGCTTCCGCTTGAGGTTATGTTTGCATAGGCATTGTCAGAAACACTAACCCTCGTGTAGCCAAGCTGTGTGAAGTTGTAAGGAGCATAGGTTGAAAATACTTCCGTGAAAGTCGGAGCGGTCGCATTGCCAAAATTGCTGTTTCCTCCTGCAGTCGTCACATACTGCGTGTCAGCACTCCTGCCGTATGCCTTTACTATGCTTGCACTCAAAGTAGTATTGTAGTATTTTGTGTATGCTGTAGCTGAAGCAGATGTCCTGAATTGCTTCGTGTTCGTTTCCTGGTCTGGAGAAGTCCAGTTGTAAATCGATGGGTCGGTCGGTGTTGTGTTTATTTCTGTGATATTGTAGCTCTGGCTGTCTAATGCATTCAAGTAGTCTGGAGATGTTGTGTTATATCCAGTTATGTTCGCTGACTTTGTCTGGTTGAACTTATAGTTGAAATATATCCAGATTGTATCGTTGACCAAAGTTCCAGTACAGTTATCAAAACTGAAAAGATAATGTGATAAACCAGCATTATCTTGCCAAAATAGATTATGAGAAACTGCTGTTCCTGCTAGGGTTGAGTTTGTTGAGTTTAATGAATAGGTTGGTGGTGCTGTGTCTACTGTTATATAGCTAAAAGGAGTAACACAAGAGCTTCCGTTCCAGTTATTAGAAGTGTCGTTGGCATAAACACACCATCTTACAGTGCAACCTACTGTTGAATTGATTATTACTGTAAAATTACTCCAAGCTGAAGTTCCACTTAAGCTCATCCCTGTTATGTTTTGAAAGCTTCCTGTACAATTATCGAAACTAAAAATAGCATAGCTTAATCCAGCATTATCTTGCCAAAATAAATTATGGCTTACTGGAGTTCCTGCCAATGTTGAGTTCGTAGAGTTTAATGAATATTGAGGTGGTGCTGTGTCTCCTGCTGAATATTCATCACTCAAAGGCAAATAATCTGTATTATTTCCAGTTTGTCCAGGGTCTAATATATAAGGAGAATCACAAAATCCATCTTTGTCAGCATCTGTACAAGTATCTGAATAACCGTTACCAGTAGAATTAGTCCAGTAGTTGCCTCCTATTTCTGTTCCATTAGAATATATCCTTGTTCCCGTTTGTTTTGTTGTATTCCAACTGTTTGCGTAAATCGTTCCTTTAAAATAAAAGTTATTTGTGTTATTGAATAAATTGTTGTAGATTAAGTTTGCTCCTGAACTCCATAAATAAATTCCATATTGAGAATTGTTTTGAATTATTGAGTTTTTTATTGTGTTAGATGATGAAGAGTAAAGATAGATTCCATAATAAGAATTAGAATTAGCAGTTATGTCTGTTAAATTGTTATTATTTGAAGATTCAAAAAGATATATTCCATAATAAGTATTAGAATTAGCTGTTATGTTTGATAGAGTGTTAGAATTTGAAGAATCTATCTTGATTCCATAATAAGAATTATTGAAGACTGAGTTAGAGACATTCGTCAAGTTGGTTGCCACTAAAAACAAACCGTTATTTTTTACATTAGTATGGCTCATTGTTACATTGTCTATAACTGAGTTATCTGCACCACATAAAATAATCTCACTTGCATTGTTATTCCAATTCTTGATTGTTGTAGAAGTGTTGTAAAACACTATAGGCTTGTTGTCCGTTCCTATTACATTTGTGAAATTGGAATGACAATCCATAGCTGTTCTACTAGTTTGATAAAGAACATCGGCATAGGTGTTGTTGATAAGGTTTGAATCTTTTATTGTTGTATAATCTGAATACATATGATAGATTCCATAATAAGAATTAGAATTAGCTGTTATGTTTGATAGAGTGTTAGAATCTGAAGAGTCAAGATAGATTCCATAATAAGTATTAGAATTAGCTGTTATGTTTGATAGAGTACTGGAGTTTGAATAGCGAAGAAAAATTCCATCATAAGAATTAGAATTAGCTGTTATGTTTGATATATTGTTGGAATTTGAATAGCGAAGAAAAATTCCATAATACCAATTTGTCAAAACACAATTTTTTATCGTTTCGTTAGTTGTTGTTGCAGAAGAGCGGGAAACATAAATTCCATAAGTGGCTGAAGTACCTTTTCCGTCTATCGTATGACCTTGGCAATCTAAAATAACATGGTTGGCGGTTATGTTCATACAGGCAGTAGCACCTGAATCGATAATGTCAGCAGTCAGAGTATAGACTCCATAATCAGTATCCAAAACAGAACAGGCTGAAATATCTGGGTCTAAAGTGATGTTGTAATCGCTAAGCAAGGTAAAGTTGAAATGGTTTTTAAGGTAAACTCCTGCATCCGCCACTATTGGTGATTTAAAAACAAGCTTTATGCCTATCACAGAATTCTTGTAAATCTTGTCAAGCTTTGTGGTTGGTTGAAAATTGTAGAAGTTTTTTCTCGTGTAATTATAAAAGCAAATACTTTTGTTACGCAATATTTCATCTTTCTCTTCTGGTGTTATATTCAAACTATCAAAGCAAGTCCTGTTCAGTATGGTATCATTGTATAGAGTGTAATCATAAGTAGTATAGACCGTGAAATTTTGAACGTCCTTCAAAAATTTTGCCAATAATGTATCGCCTTTCATTATCAAATCGCTTTTCGTATCACTGTTGTTTACTTCTATTACCACTTCGCAATCCTTCCACAAAGAATTAGGGTCGGACCACCTGCAAACTATTTCGTTGGGAGCAACCATTGTTATGCTACCATACTTTACTATTTTCAGATTTGCGTCATAATCTATTATCTCAAGTGGTTGTTCAGTTTGTGCTTTCGCTTCCTGTTTTGGGTAGAAAAAGAACAGAAGGAAAGCACTAAAAATAAAAATGCCAAACAAAGAAAATTTTACCGTGCTTTTCTTAGAAATTTTGAAATCTATCACAAATAGTAGTTGTTTTTCCATTAATAAATTTTATTACCCTGCTATATCTTTCAACTATTTCTAATCCAAATCTAAAATCTCCTGAGAATAATTTGAGGATAAAAACAGAGCGACCCTTCTGGAAAATAATTATAATAAACTAGCAAGATGAAAATTGAAGAAATAAAAGCAAGGAAAACAGTAAAAGAGCCCAATAAGGAGAGCTTGACATTTCTTAGACTTTGTTCTCTATGAAAAGCTATGGAAAAAGTTAAAATCGAAAACGATAAGGAAAAAATTAAGCTATCGAAAATACAAACTTGCTCAAACTTCAAAGCTGAAAAAATTAGGGATTTAAGAAAATAGAAAACAAACCCAGAGAAAAATCCTAAAATTCCTTCTTCAGTATTCACCAAAAAGAAATAAAAAGGAATGCTCAAAATAAAAATTTCTAAAATTATGTAAATTTGAAGTGGTATTGGAAAAATTAGCTTGAAGTAAAGCTCGTAAGTTGAAAAGAGCAAAGCTATGGAAAAACATGCTAATGAGCTCAGCAAAAGCTTATCTGAAAAATTTGACATAAGAATAAATTGTTTTTTAAATAAATTATTTCTTCCTTTTCTCTAATTCTATCTCAATTTTTTCTCCTTCAGCTTTAAACTCCTTCCAGCTCAAGACTATCAAGCTAATATATAAAATTTCTTGAATCAAAACAACGATTAATGTTGCAAAATCTGTTGACAAGAGCAAAGATATGGGAACCAGGATTGCAAACATAGCAGATAATAGCATTAGAACAAGCATGTAAATTTTTTTCAAATTCATGATAATATTATGAATTTTTTAGCTTATAAAGTTAACGGTTAATTACTCTTCTTTAGCCTTCCGCATCTAAAAATCCAGCTAAAAGAGAATTCATTTGTTACGCTTGATATTTTTACTACGATATGGTGACATTCCAACGAATCGTTAACTGGTCGTTTGCTTCTAAATTAACTGCGGTAAACGTTGCACATGCAAACAAATCATTTGCTCCAGCTGTTGAATTCCAGTTATATCCTGCTACTTGAACATTTGATACCGAACCTGTTGCCGTGAATTGCTTCTCGCAGCTCCAAGACGACGCATTCACGCTGACTAGAGTGCATAATGCTTTTCCTAAGCCAGAGCCTGTTATTTCGTTAGCCAACTTTGTTGCGGATGCGGTGCAATCTCCTGATACTGTGCTGAGAGTAATCCAAGCAGTCTTGTTAACTGATTGCGGATTTATCAGTTGTTGCTGGGTGAAGTTTGCTCCTATATTTGTTAACAAGTTGTGCTGGCAACCTATTAGTTCGCCATTTTTGTAAACGCAGACTGTTGCTTGATATTTTGGGCCATCATAGAAATTTACTGCGTTGGTTTTTGTAATACTAGCACCTAATATGTTGCTTAAAATCAGTCCGCTTATTGTTATCACTGACAACAAAAATGTAGCTAAATATTCCTTTTTCATAATATTTTATTTATTTTTAAGTATTTAAATATTTATCGGTTCTAACTCCAACTCAATTTCTTGCTTCTTAGTTTTGATTTCCCAAAAAATTAAACTTATTGCTAAAATTATGAAAAATATTAGAAAAGCTATATGAAAATCTTTCAAGGGGCCAGGGTCATATAATATCAAATTCCCTCTTACAAATCCCATGCTTCTGAAACCGTAAGATGGAAGTAATCCAAATAATATTCTGTGTCTTTTAACTACCACTTCAAGCTGATGAGAAGTTGTAATTTTTTCAGTGTTAGAGCTTAAAGGGTTTTTTATAACAGAATAAGAAGTTCCATAAAATTCATAATCTACTGAAATCAAGTTAATAAAAATAATATAAATTAATAAAATTATGGGAAGAATTAAAAATTTTTTATATCTCATTTTTTCCCTCCGAATAAGTTAACTAACCATTCTATAAAAGCTTTTATAGAGTTCGTTAATGCCTCAAAGAAATCATATAAAACTTTTGTGAATTCTGGTATTGTCGGCTTTTCAACTTCAAGCACGAATACATCATAATACCTTGTTTGTCCAAGTGTTAAAGGAGAAAGCTCAACAAAAGTGGCATTTGTATTTTCGCACTCATAGTTCAAAATTTTAATTGGTTTTGTTGGATTCAGATACTCACTTTCTGATACCTCCCATATTTGATAAATATCCGAACATTTTAACGGTGGTTCCGACTTAATTCTTATCCATAAAGGTGAGACTGGAAAACTGGTAAGACTCCAAACCTTGAAAGGATAAACAAGGTATTGCGAGCTATTTATTATTCTTCTTATATATCTTTCTACTTTTGCATCAGCTACTGGCGTCATGTATGTAAGCGTATAGCTTCTCGATTCATATGGAGTCATATTATATATTTTCAAAGTATAGTATCCTCTTACCTCGTCGATGCTATCAACTAAGAACCCTTCCCTGAGCAGCTTAATATTTTCTCCATAAACTATGTTTATTTTTGTCTGCGTTTCGTTTATTGTTTCGGACGCCCAGTTTTTAGCAGTTATATCAAGAATTAAATTAGCTTTCTCACCAACCCAAAATCTCGATGGAAAGCTTGCTGGTGGAATGTCTACTGTTACTCCAGGCGTTAAAAACTCTAAAACATGAGTCCTGTTTTCATGAGGTCCTATACTCCCTGATAAAGTTACATAAGGACCATAAGGAGGAACTGTTAAGAATCCTGGCTCAGTTGGTTTTCCATCGAGATAAATCCTTGAAGATTCTAAAGGTATTCTAAAATCTTGGCTGTAGCTTAAGGTTATGTCAACTGAATTCATGCATTTTATATCCCATCTCCATTCAACATTTTCCCAAGCAAGAACAGGAGCATTTAATATAGTCTTGTTTTCCACTTCGCAGGAAACCTTTGCTATTGTGCTTTTTATAACAAGTTTTTTATCCGTATTGGCAGAAATTTTTGGAATTATCCACTGAGCATAGTCGGCAAAGCCATTTCCGTTCAAATCATTGATAACAGGTGGACCCCAAGTCGTTCTTCCCGTGAATTCTTCCATAGTGCCTGTTGTATTATCATAGAATTTGATATAAATTGAAGGGTCTTCTAAATAAGTATAGCCCCATACTTTTTCGTAATCTATATCTGCTGCTGAAGAGACATTCTGCCACTTGGTGAAAGCTATGCCAACAGTCTCATTATATTCGCTTACTTCTGGTGCAGTAGTGTTAAACCTTATTGTCCATGTTTGAGTCTCGCCAGGCAAGATAGTTGTGGTCCAATTTATGTATCCTTCTTCTATATTTGCGGTGAAATCCCTTGAAATGCCGTTTGGGTCATATAGTTTTATATCATTAACAGAATTTGTTGATTTTGGAATTGTTGCATTTATTGGAAAATCGTATGCTATATAATTACCAATATTGTTCAAAGTCACTGTTTTTATCCATGGGACTACAAAATTTATTTCTGAATAGCAATCTGGACAGTTTACTTTACATTTATGAATTGTAATATCTCCCCATTCAGAGCATTTTATAGGGACATAAGGACCCTCTGTTTTTGTTATTTGAGCATAGCCAGAAAGAGAAAACGGCTGAACAAAAAGATAGAGCAAAATGTTTTTAAAAGTGATGACTGTACTTCTTGTGGCTGTAGTAGCTATTGAAATCACAATAGGAGAAATGTAAGGAATCCTTATTTCTTTTGATGTCGGAACTGGCTTAACAGTTTGGGTAGAAATTCTAATAGCTATTCCAATCTTTTTTAAAACTGATTGAACATTTGTTATCTGAATTATTTGCTTGCTGATGGTTAATTTCAGCCTTGCTACAGTTTCCGATATATCTATAATTTGAATATTTGTTTTGAAGATACGTTCAAATTCTGTTAAAATTGGTGATGCTGATAAATATTGAATTGGTGTTTCGAAGAGGCTGTATGCGAGTCTTGTTGCTATGGATGATATTTTTGTTGTTTGAGTTATTGGTTTAAAAATATATCCTATTCTACCTATCAGAACGGTTATTTTAGCAAAAGCTTCTGAAATTCTTGTTACCAAAGTAGTTCTGCTTAAGACATCAAATATAGTTGTAGCTTGTGTTACATTTCTTTTCATCTTTAGAACAGTAAAATAATGTGTTTTAAAAGAAGAAGAATAATTCTGGTCCCCTTCAAAGTATCCAGTCAGATTCCAAGTCCCAGTTCTTAATAAATAGCTTATGTTGTATAAAGGAGTTATGCCAGATTGCAAAACCCAGCCAGTATAGTTTGAATCCAGTTTAACAGTTTTTCCAGAAACATTTAGAATTACAGTAAAATTGGAATAAGTTTCTGCGTCATATGTTTTATCCCCGTCTGTCCCATTTAGCAATAAGGTTATTTCAGTAGGAGCTTTGTTTATCGTAAAATACCAAGTATCGGTTGAATTCCACAGTCCGTTTGAATCGTTTGCATAGAACTTCCATTGATAAGTTCCAGCACCTAAAATTATTTTATAGTAGGATGTGTTACCATCTCTGAGTGCTGTATAGTTTTGTAAACTTCCACTAAAATTTGCTTCAATTAGTGAGGTATTAAAACCATTAGCATCAAAGTCATCACTCCATGTGACATTGAACCAAGAGTAGGTTGAGGGGTCGTAATATGTGGGTGTAGAAGAAATGTTTGAAGACCATTTTGGTGGTTGATTTCGAAATTGCCCAACAGTTTTTGCAATTGGCAAATAATCATAATTATTTGTTGCAAGTTGGTAAGCATATTCACAGAAGCCGTCAAAATTATAATCTGGACAATTGCTTGTTTCACTAAATCCAGTTCCGTCTGGCTTAAACCAAGCATTACCTCCTATATAGCCTAAAGAAACATTCCAAATGTTTGTTCCTATCTGCTTTGTTATGTTCCAATTATAACTTGAAGCTGGTTCAAAATCAAAATAAACATTATTCGTATTATTAAAGATGTTGTTGTAAATTAAATTTTCTTCTAACTCACTACCTGTGCAATTCATTGTGTAAGCAAACTCTATTGCATATTGATTTGCTTCTTTAAATATGTTATCATAGATTTTAGCTCCACAAAGATATATTGATTCAATATGAATATTATTCTGGTAAAAAGTATTGTTCTTAATTATATTATCTACTTGTGCCTCATATTCACTTATTCCCCTATAATTCGATATAAAAGTGTTATTCAAAATGCTAATGTTTCCGTTGCTACCATCATTATAAATTCCAATAACCCAATCGCTTATATTGCAGTTCTTTATTGTTATGTTTGCATTTGTAAAAGAAATAGAAGAAAGATAAATTCCAAAACCATTGTCAGTTCCATCTATTCTATGACCTTGGCAGTCAAGAGTTATGTTCTGTGAAGTTATATTCATACAAACGGATGCCGAAGAATCAATTATGTTTTGTGCTAAATAGTATTCATTTGGATGGTTTATATTCACACAACTCGCTATTTGATTACTCTGTGTAAAATACCAAGTATCACTAACATTCCAAACTCCATCCGAAGCGTTCGCGTAAGATTTCCAGTAAAACGTTCCTGGTGGCAAAGTTAAATTGAAATTATAAACTCCTTTCTTTTCTGTTGCATTAATGTAAGGGTCGATTAAAACCATCGTGTAGTTTGTCGGCGTCCCTGAAAAATTGCTTTCAAATAAAACTGTATCTATGCTATAACCTAAACTATCATTCCAGGTTATATTGAAGTAAGATTTTATCCCATAATATGAAGGAATTGAAGTTTGATTGTTGAGCCAAAATGGAGAACCAGCTATTATTGTGTGATTTAGCCATTTACTTCCTTTTGGAATTGCAAAACTTATACCACAATATTTATTCCCATTAGCGTCGGTTTGAATTGGATAGGAAGTGCCATTTATTAAGCAATTGTTTCTGTCAGTTTTAACATAATATCCTGATAAACTTAAATCATTTGAGGCTAAATTTCCATTTGACATGATTTCATAATATCTATCAGAATGCTTAACAACATTATAAAGTGACGAAATATTGTAGTCATAAGTTACGTTTATAGCTGAAACTTGGATTTTTCCCGCTGTATCTGAATGAAGTTTTAAAGGAATATTGCAATTACCATAACTGTCTGCTGCACATAGGGACAAATAATGATTCAGACTATCTGAGAAATTTGCTGTTGTTTGCGAACTAACGTTAAACTCTCCTGTGTAATTCCATTCTGTATCTCCATCTCCTTCTACATCAAGATAAGGATTTGTTGAATAATTTCCCAATTCTATCATTACATAATTATTATTAGAAATAGTGCTGACAGCAACGACATCGTTTGTAGTAAGCCAAAGTAAAGTTGAATATCCTGGATATTGTGGGATGTAGTACAACCAGTTACTACAATCACTTCCGTTCCAATTGGTTGCTCGACATCCCCAAACAACAGAAACATCAGACCAATTTCCTATGTGATTTTGTATCGCTTCTGGCATGGTTGTATTCTCCCAGATATAAACAAATACTTCCGAATCGGCAATTGATACATCTGCTCTGTATCCGCTCAAATTCAACTTAGCATCTATTACTCTTGATTGTTTTGGCAGTCTTATCCACTCTGTTATATTTTGATTACCAGCGAAAGTTAAATTCTTAGCAGTTGAAGAATCATTTAAAGCAGTTTCATTAAATCTTATCCAATTTGTAGGAGAAGTTAAATTAACAATAAAATTTGTTGTTATTTGTGTAGCGGGATTGCCTGCCCCAAAATGAACAAAAAAATAGATAAATGAGAAAAATATTAAAAATAAGATAAAAATTTGCAAGAGCTTTGCTCCACATTTCGAGCATTCAGGTAGGGATGAAAGATTCATTTTATCACACTATTCTCAATATTTTGAACAACCCTGGTATTATACCCAACCCAAACATCAAGTTCTGAAAGACAAGGAAATCATAAGTAGCGTGAGCAACAATAGGACCCCATATAGAAAATTCTACAAAAGCTACCTTTCCCCAAATCTCTTTGTAGTAAAGGGAAAAGCCTATCCAAGTCATGGTTATTACAGTAGCTGAACCTATTATTAAAGAGGGTAGGTTAAGACCGTGCCAAGAAAAGTAGTGTATGATAATGAACAAAACAGCTGATAGAATCATTCCAAGAAAAATTGATGTTGACTCTTTGAATCCTCTCTTGTAAAAAGCATTAGCATACCCCATCATGCCTACTGCTCTTATCGTCTCTTCAAAAAAAGCTATAACAATTACATCCATCAAAGTCAAGAAAGCTGGAGATGTGGGTGTGGTTAACTGCAACCAGAAAACGTCGAAAGGAAAGATGTGAAAGCCGAATAAAGAAAACGTAAGACTGCTCATCTTGTATATCCCATAGCCTACGAGAAAGCCTATAAAACAAACTATTAAAAGCCTTGCTATTGCAATATAAAGAGGTGCGTGGTTCAGGTTAAAACCCAAAATGTCGAAAAGTTCCCTTCCTCTTATTGTTACGAGAAGCAAAATTGGTAGAAAGCTTATCACATAGAACTCAAAATAATTCAGTTGACTCCCTCTCAAGGAAGTGTACAAAAGGTAGAAGAATAGGTAGACAAATATGAAGCTTGTTAAAATAAAAGAATCTGGCATTCCCTTGAACAAAGTATTTTTATCGTTAAATTTTATCTCCAGCATATATTTATATTTTGGATTTACTTAAATACATTTATGTTCAGCAAATTCAACCTAAAAGCCTTCTTGATTACTATTTTCCTCGTAGCATTTTCTTACATGGTTTATGTTCCATGGTTCGAGCCTTTTATTCACGAAACTTTGGGTCATTCTTTTGTATGCACAATTCTGATGCACGGACAAACAGCTATAAGGGAAGAAGAAGGAGCTTACGTTACTTATTGCTATTTTGATAAGAGTTATGAATTTTTGCTTCCCCTTTTCTACATGGCAGGAATACTTGCTGAGTTCATCTTCGCACTAATATTCTTTTTAATCCCTCCTCTTTCTTCGTTTGGCGGTGTTGGTCTCTACAGCATAGGAGTTTCTTTCTTCAAAGGAAGCTATATGTACGACCTGAAGATGCTCGGACTGACTTTCCTCTCTTTCCCTCCCTTCAGTTATTTTTTCCTTATAGCTGGAGCTTTGTTTGTGGGTATTAGCTCTGTTGTTACTTATAGATTTTGGGAAAAAGTGTTTGAACAGAAAAGTATTTAAACACTAATTTTATTTATTTTTTCTACATTTAGAACAGAGTAAAATTCCGTCCTTGAAGAATCCGTTTTCTTTCAAAGCTTTAAAACCGCTAACGAGCTTTTTGCACTTAGCACAAATGTACCATAAACGAGTTTGTTGCATATTAGATTATGCATTTTTAAATATAAAAACTTTTCTTTTTTATCAAGTACCCAAGAGCAGAAGGGAATATCAAAGCAAAAGAAAGGATAAAAAGAATAACCCCTGTCATAAATTCCTTCAATCCCATATCATAAATCTCTTCAACTGTATATTCCTTTCCTGTAAAGGAGACATCGACCATCTCATAGGGTAGAATTCCCTGATACTGCATATTCCTTATGTTAAAAGCCGTGTCTACATCCCTGTATCCTTTCATAGCGAGAATTGTTCCGAATATCATAGCAATTACTGAAATGCATATTGAGGTAAAGATAAAAGCAAAGTTCAACTTTTGAACCATACTTTTACTTAGCATATACGCACCTCTCCTCTTTACAACACGGGAAGTACATGCACTCTAAACACTCTTTCGGCACGTCTTTCAAGTGTATATGAGCTTCTATAATAGGGTAGTCTTTCAAAGCATCAGCAATCTTTTTCTCCAACCTTTCTTTCACTCTTTTGCTTCCATAAAGCTCAACTTTCATGCCATTACCTCGAAGCAATTGCTTATTTTTTCAATCTTCCAATAACAGTCCCACCCAACTAAGCTACAATAATTATCCCCTAAATCTATTTTGTAAACAATTTGGTCTGTTTGTGGTTCAACATATACCAACCCTCTATCGGTCGTGTTTACAGCTACTATAACGTGTGCACCGTCTTTAAAATCAAGCTCGGTCGGGCAAGAGTAATATCCTTTATTTCTAAAGTTTGCTACAAAAGTGTTGGAGAAATCTGTGCAAACAAACTTTCCTTTAACATAGGTCCTTGTATTTGTCGTATCTTCTGCAATAAACTGTACAAGCTCGGAATAGGACGGATTTATCAGTCCTTTTTGTTTTACCTTATCTTCCAGTATATTTACACTTTCCTCTAAAGATTCTATTCTTTTTTCTAAAGCCTCCCTTTTAGCATATTCCTTGTTCAATTTATCTTGATACATATAAGTTATGTTACTCAACAACTCCTTTGTTTTTAGTATCTCATAATTAGTAAGATTTAAGTTAAATTTTAATGTTTCTATCTCGTTCATTAATTTTTTATTCAGATAATTTAATGCAATTATCATTATTATTAAAATAGCTGATGCAATTAACACTTCTTTCATTCTATCCACCAAATAGTTCCGTTAGCCATGATTCTTCCGCAATAGCACTTATTATTTTCAAACTTGTAGTATGCAAAATTTTTTGAATTGCAATAAGCAGAACATTCATTTCTTTTATTCTCTTCAACTAGAGATAATGCAATATACAATAATAAAACAAATCCCAAGATAGCTATTAAAGCAAATATATACTTCATCTTTCTCTCACTTTTATTCTTGGGCCAATCTGAAAATTCTTCCCAATTCATATAATCGCCTTTCGACTTGTCGCCCACATCTCAGCGACTTTCGTAAGCGTGCATCATATGGCTGAATTGTCGGGCTCACTCTTCTTCTTCTGTCTCTTCTTCTTCCTCTTCCTCCCAATCTTCCATACTTTACCTCCTTAAATCTTTTCTTTTATGTTGTTTGAAGAGTTCAAAAGTATTAACTACTTCCTTAAAATGACCTCTACAGTAATGCGTATCAACACTCTGCAAGTTTATTTTCATTTTACTCACTTTCTTTCTATCATACCTGTAAAACTTATATCAAGCCTTATTTTCTTGTCCTTTCTTATTTTCTTTTCAACTTTAGATTTTCTCAGATACTTCTGAACAGCTCTCCTTAAAGCTTTATTCATCATCTTTCTTGTAAAAACTGTAACTTCTTCCCCGTTTATATTGAAAACATATAATTTGACTTTCAATCAAATCTCCTCAACTTTTTTAAAAATTTTGTTTTTGCATATTGTCATAGATTGCTCGGTTATTCCTGTCAAGTTTGCAATTTCTCTCTTGCTCCTCCAACTCTTCGTCATAACAGCTGATAAATAAAGAGCTGTAGCAAACTTTACTTGCGGGGAAGTGTTCGGAGCTACTTTTTCAATCTTTTCCTCGTATTCTTTAACTTTATTCAAAACATTTTCAGGAAGATTAAGCTTTTCCACTATGCTTTTCTTCTCTTCTAAGCTCAAGCTCTTGTATTCTACCATGATAGTCATTTGCAAATACTTATTTAAATACTTTTCTATATTTCTATATATATTTAACAAACAATCTTTAGCTTACTAATTGGAACAAACTTCTGCAGGTCCTTTTCGTTCTCATAGCTTAGCGACGAACTATCAAAATCTTCCAAATTTGCTTCGTACTTCCCTATCCTGAACATATTACCTTCGTACTCGAATATTATTTTCCTGCACCCAAGCTTTTTCAGTTTATCTATCACTCCTTGAGAAACGCCGAAAGCCTCGAACTTTCTGAAAATGTGCAAATCCGTCCTTTTTGTGTGAAATTCCGTCCCTACCAGAGTTCCACAGTACTTTCCGTCCCAAGATATAGGGATTTTTATTCCCAAAGGTTTGAAGTGCTGGAAGTTTACCTCTTCTATCTTACGGTCTGAGAGAAGGGATTTTATTGCCCATTTCAATGTTGCAGAGTTTAATTTTGTTCTATTCTTTATTTTTATAAGAGAAACTGGTAAATTATCTTCTAGGAAGCAGTCTACAATTGTCTGATAAACAAAATCTATTGTTTCTTTTGTGAACCCCATTTTATTTCCTCTCGAACTCAACTTCTATTCCTTTTTCAATCAAGGCATACAACCTCTTTTTATATTTTTCATATTCCTCGTAGGTCATTAAGATATAATGCTCCCCTTCAGCAGTTGCGTGGAACAACCTACCTATTCTCTGTATTTCCTGCCTTCTACTACCGAACAAGAACTCATACTCTATGACCCTTTGAATTTCTGGTAGGCTTATCCCCTCGTCCCCAACCCTACTCAGTATAACGCAACCCTTTTCGTCAAGCTCTTTTTCTATTAGTTCTATTCTTTTCCTTGTTTCTGAAAAAATAAAGTTTAGGTTGAACCTTTTAGCGAGGTGCTTCCCTTCTTGAATGCTATCGCAATAAATTAAGGTAACTGCTTTTGTTTGCAGGAGGTTGCTCAACTCAAAAATCTTATCTTCCTTCTTTTCAACTAGCAAAACCTTAGCTTTCGGTTTCTTCACTATCCCTTTCTTAAAGAAATAGTTCCAGTCTGCACCAATCGGATAGCCGAAAGTGAAAATCAGTTCCGTCCTTCCGTCCTCCCTCCAAGCACTTCCTGTTAGTCCAAGTGTGTACTTTCTTCTAATGAAAAAAACTTGAGAGTAAGTATCTGCTGGGGCGTGGTGCAATTCATCGGCTATAACTAACGAATATTCTTTATTCCTGACTTTATGCAAGCTCTGATAAGTGATTATTTCCGTGTTTTCAAGCTCTTCTGGGCAATACTTCATTATTCTCTCTTTCCACATCTCAACCAATGTTTTTGTTGGGACTACAATCAACTTCCTTCCTTTAATTTTTGCGAGAACAAACAAACCGAGAAAGCTCTTCCCAGCTCCGAAAGGATAAAAAACGCCTATGTGTGAGAATTTTAACAATGTTTCAAATGCCTGTTTTTGATAATCCCTTAACTCGAAAATATTCTTCTCATTCAGGTCCTCTGGGTTAACTGGTTTAGGATAGTATGGCAATATCCCGTCTTTTAAAAGTTGAATCAAAAAACTGAACCTCATTGGAGATTTTATCTGAAATATTGAATGGTTTAACTGTTTGTAAATGAAAGCCCCGTACCTTTTTTTCACTTCCTTTATATCTCCTTTCTCTATGTTCAAAATTCCCTTTTCCCAGTCAAATTTTAAGGAAATAGTCGGTTTTTCAATTCCAAGTTCTTCTTTGAGAACATCTGGCAAAGGAGTTATCCAATCTATGTATCTGTTTACTCTAAAAACGTTGAACGACTCATCTTGGTACTCTAACCAGCCTACTTCGAGAGGAATGAATCTTGGAACTATCAATCTCCAATCGTTTTCCCCTACAGGTTGAATTATATACGGCTTTTTAACAAAAAAGGCTATTTCATCTCTTTTAACATTCTTCCAAATAGAAACTATGAAGTGCCTCTTTAAAGTTTCCTCAAACTCTTCTTCTATTCTTGACAGTTCTTCTCTCGTTTTTTCCAATTTTTCTCTTACTTCTTTCAATGTTTCCTCTATCATTTCAACCTCTTTTAATGGACTGGGAGGGAATTGAACCCTCAGCCTCTTCCTTGCAAGGGAAGCGGTCTAACGTTGACCTACCAGCCCCTTTATCTCAAATCAGCCCTAAATAATTTTTCAAGAGCTTCTATATAATTACATTTAACATCTTCAGCACAATGACCAAAAAGTTTACAGTTGGGACAGATAACTTCCTTGACCTGCTTTAGTGTAGGTTCTCTCTCCCTTCTGACTTCTTCTATTATTGTTAAAGTATCTTCAACGCAACCAATGCAGTACTTGTGAGGGTATTCGCAGTTTCTGTTGACGAACTGAAAAACAAAGTCGAAAAGCTCCTTGTCAACCTTCCGCTTTTCAAGCACTTTTTTCAATTCTGCTTTACTATAGTAATTTTCCATTCACTCACACCTAATGAATATTCAATAAAAATAGTAAGTAAAAAATTGCAAGGAGATAAAGAAAAAGTGGTAAAATAAAATTTTCTGGTAAAAATCTAACTATTAAATATATGGGCAAAATTAAAAGTATGCTAACAAAAAATGCAAGTATGTAATACTTTATTTCGAGTTTTTCTTTTTCAATTTTATCAAATAATTTTCTTTTATCAGGTTTTTCTTTTTGCACCTAATCACTTTTTTACATAGGATGGAACTTCCAATAGAATTTCCAATCCTACTTTCATATAGTTTGAAGGATAGAGCAAGAAAGGCTCTCCGTTGTTTACTGCAATTATTCCAATTTTGTTCTGGAAAAATTTTCCAAGTAAGTTTGAATAGTGTAGATAGCGAACATCGTATCCTATAAGTCTCCTGTAGCTCTTAGTTATTATGTAGAAATAGTTGAAATACATTCTCCTTGCTATGGCCTGTTCTACTGCTTTTTTTATGGCAAAATCTTTCAGCTCTATCCCTATTCTTCTTACCTTCCTCTTCTTGCAATATAATATTGCATCTATTTCCATACCACCTACTCTGAAATGCCTTTCAACTTTTACTATTTCTCCATGCAATTCCTCTATGAAATTCAAAACTTTTTCATTGAGTAAAGAATCCTCCTTGACTTCTCTTCCCCACTTGTTTACTTCTTTCATTTACTTACCTTTTATTCCTTTCAACTCCTTTTCCAAGTAAGCAAGAAAACCTTCAACACTTCTTAAAACAGATTTCTGATATTCTTCCAAGTTCTTAGATTTGCTCCTCAAGTCTGCCAACTTCTCTTTATTTAAAGTTACTTTGTGTATCAATTCGTCTATATCCATTCACTCACCTTTTGTCGCCAAGAGTGAATTCTGGGCTGGTTAACCACCCACCCAACTCGTCGCCGAAGTTGGGACTCTTGGTTTCGACAATTTTGACCGAACTGCCAGAATGAAGTTTGGTTCGAGGACAAGCTGTGTTGTGAATGCGAGAATGGTATTCGCAAACCAGCAGTTCTTTGGTCATTTTATCACCAATACTTGAGCCACACTCCATACAAGAAACCCTCGTGGTCTGTCAGGTCGCAAGTAAGCTTACATAGCTTAGCGTTTTCTTTTTCTAAATAAATCACATCTTCTAATTCTGTTTTTAAATCTATGATGAGATAAATCTCAATCAAAGATAAAAGGAATAGTACAGCAAGTATATAAACTGTTATGTTTTTAGATTTCATTTTTATCTCCTCTCATAATCGTACAATGTTCTTCCTTTTTTCAGCAGGGATATTATCACCTCAAGCTCTCCCAGCACCCTTCCCAGATTTACTAATTTTATTTCTTCCGAATTTAAGTTTTTCATCAAGCCTCTGCACAAAATTTTCCAAGTTATTTCCAGTTCCCTTACTTTCTTCTGGTCTACAGGGTCAATTTGTTTTTTGAGCAAAAGAGTTGCCTCTTTAACATTCTGCATTATCAGTGCTATTATTTCTTCTCTGTTCATACTATCCCTATGGCTTTTTTAACTATGGGTTCCAAAAGCTCCACAGTCTCCACAGGCTTTATAAGAGTGGTTACTCCCCTAGCTTTCCCCAAGCTCTGAATTTCTGTTTTTACCAATCCATACCTGTCAAGCTCGTTTATTATATCGAAAAATGCCCTGTAGGACTTTGGGCTCTCTTGGAGCATACTGCATAATTCTTGGTAAACCTTGTAAATATTAGCTTTCGTCGGTATTATGGTGTACCTGAAAAGACCCCTGTCGTCTGGTACTTTTGCCGTTCTTTTGTGGAATTCTATCACTGATAAGAGAGTTATTTTGTGGTGGAGTGGTCTCGTCAGTATTTCCTCCGTCAGCAAATCTTTTTTTGTCTCGCTGAAAGCTTTTTCAATCAAGCTCAAGTCGAGCTTGTCCTTGCTCATCTTAGCCAAATTATAAAGTGTAATCTTTGCCTCCCTTGCAGAATTGGAAACTTCGAAAACTTTTTTCGCTATAGCCAAGAGAGCTTCATCGCTATAGCTCCCTTTTTTGAGTGCATACTCTGCATGGACTTTTAGTATCTTGAAAAGGTCCTCAACCCCATAAGAAGTGAAGTGTATCTTTATCCCTATCCTGTCGAAGCTCGACTTCGATAAAGAGGAAAGTAGCTTTATCTTGTTTGAAATAAATATTGCTGATATTCCTATGTAAGGTTCTAAATCTTCGTTGAAACCTCTCAACTGATAGATTAAATCCTCGAACCCTTCGAGCTTGTCCACTTCATCTAAAACTACTAATATTGACAGTTTCTTCTCTTTAACCAATTCTTTCAGAACATTTTTATAGTCGTCTGTCGTCCATCCTCTCAAAGGAAAATTACCAATTATTTGATTCAAGTATTTTGAAAAAAGTGGTAGGTATTCTTTTAACTGCATGGCAAGGCTTACCCAAAACAAGTGTATAGAAGGGACTCCAAATTCCCTACAGTTTATGTAATAAAACTTGAACATGGGTAAATACTTTCTTATATTGTTCATTTCGTTTTCAAAAACTCTTTTTATAACAAAGGTTTTACCACTTCCAGAAGCTCCATAAACATAAGTTAAGGGAGGAAGCTTCTCGCTTATCAACATGTTGATTATGTTCTTTATTTCCTCAAGTTGCTTTTCCCTATCAACTATTTCTGGACAGTTCCAATCAGTTAGAAGTATTGTCTCTGCATCGGATTCGAGACAGTTTTGCATTGAAGTCACATTAAAAATGTTAAATGTTCTGTTATTTAAATATTTCTATGATGTGAAACATATTTTTAAATTAATTATTTTTTAAGGGTACGAAATTATCAGTGCCATAACAGACCCCCTTGCAAGTGTAAATGTAAAAAGAGAGTATATGTTATTTATATAATAATTTTCAAGTTTTATTGAAATTTTAATGTATTTTTATTTATATATACTATAACGATGTTATAATAATAATTTTCAATAAATTTTCAATAATTCTGCATTGAATTTTTTCAACATATGATATATTCCCAAGTTTTACTGTTACACTTGCAAACGGGTCTGTTATGGCACTTATAGTTTCATACCCTCTAATTATCAGATAATTTTATATACCCACGAATTCAATATATGATTATGAAATCAGAAATAGTAGAAAGGATAAAAGAGCTGAGAGAAAAAGGAATGGGTTATAAAAAAATAGCAAAAGCTTTAAACATTTCTCTATCTACAGTACAGTACTGGTGTAATGATAAATTCAGGGAAAAGGTAAAAGAAAGAGCTAAAAATTATAGAAAAGTTCATTTAGAAAGGGTAAAACAGAACATTAAAAGTTATAGAAAGAGATATCCAGAAAAATATAATTACATAATGGCAAGGTATTTTCTAAGGAAGTTAGACCCTGAAAAGAGGAAGGAACTTTTTAACGAATTTCTTTCCTAATTTTGCAGGTCTTGATAACAATCATGTCTATATCTTCGCCTGTGTAAGGGTCTTTCCCCACAACTCTATGAAAATCGCAAATTTCCTTTCCCTCTCTCTCCAATCTTTCAAAAAACTCTTTAATTGTTTCAGGCATACAATCACTTTTTATAATAAGGCTCGTTCATTAAAGACCTTATCCCTATATCTAAATTCAGGCAAAACCATTTTAATCAACCAATTTTATTTCAGCATCTTGATTTAATATCCACTCTACAACTTTTCTCGGCTCCCACTCCTCATACCTTCCGAATGCTTCAACTTTTTCTCTTGTCATCGAATCACTCTTCTTAATTTAGAAACTAATAGAACTGCCTCTTCTGGTCTCACCAATTCACCAAAACCTTTCTTGCCAACTTCCTGCCACTTCCCACCTGCTAAAGCAATAGACATATTTTGCTCTTTAGCCATATCTATAACCTTATCAACGGGAACAAAATCAGCGTATATACTTCCAAACGTGCATTCAGCACCAAATCCCCCAACAAGGTCATTAGCAATAAAAAAAGAAGTATGCCTGCATTTTCCCAACACCTTATCTTCAAATTCCCCCATTCTCAATCAAACCCCTGTTCCCTTATAATCCTTTTTATTTCTTCCACATTATCTCTCATCCAGCTGGGAACTCCCTCTCTTTCTGCAAGATTAACAGCCTTTTTGGAAAGTTCCATAGCTGTGTTGAAGTTGTATGTTCCCTCATAACCGAAATAACTCGCCATTTCCACTTCAGCAAGCTTTGCTAACGGAGCTGCACATATTACGGCAATTTCAGAATTCCCCTCTCTCAAAGCTCTTTCTACACAACCTCCCAATACTGCATAAACCTTTTTTCCCTCTTCGTGCCACCATTCAGGCATTATATTTCACCTCTTCAATCCTTTGTATAACAGATAAACCCCTACTATGATTGTTATTAATCTCATAAGCGATACTAATGCAATTGAAGAAAAATAGTAGAGAGGTGGGGCTGCAGCTATGATAGGCACATAACAATTTTCGCTAACTTTTCTATATTCAGGGCATACGCAAATTGAAGGAACAAAAACAAGAGCATATATACCCCATAGAACAAGAAAGATACCAATAAGAATCAATATGCTTCTTTTCATTTCTACCATTTTAATCACTACACATACTCAAATATTATTTGCTCGTATACTTGCCCATAGACGTTTTCTAAGTTCACTATTATTCTTGTTATACGCTTGTCGGCACTGATTGCATACGCAGGGTGTCTCATCAGTTCAAAAGCGACCTCTTCAGCACTAACTATGCTTTCTTTTCTCGGAGTTTTCCTCTTCCACTTCCCGCCTCTTTGCTCAACTGTTTTTATGATTATCTCTTTCTCTAATTCATACTTTGCTTCTCTTGTCATTTCTTCACTTAGAGTAAGGGCTAAAAAAATTTAAAAAATTGGAAAAGTCCTTGCTTTTATATCTTGCAAGGACCTTGCCTTGCGTCTTTGAAAGCTTTCTGAACTTCTCCCAAGCTTGAGTATTTCTTACCAGCAAGTTGAGATGCCATGCAACTTATTATGTCCAAAAGTCTCTTGTCTTTTACTACGTTTTTAGCACTTCTGATTTGATAGAGTCCAAGCTTACCTCCGCCTAAGTTCTTGTGTATCTTTTTAGGTCCTACTCTTATTAGTCTTGTTACTTCAACAACATGTCTACTCATTTTTTCTTCACCAATATCCAATTTGATTTGGATAGTATAAAAATACAACGGGTAAAAATTTCACCCCTAAATTCTTCCGAACATTTTAAGCAGAATATCAGGCAACTCTCTTAAGTATATACATCTTTTTATATCTTTTGTTTTACATTCACAATTTATCTTGAAATGTGGACAAGAGAAAACAATAAAAGAATTATTAAACTTGAAAGAAACAATACCATCTTTTATAAAAACTTCCCTCTTTACAAAATATTTTCTTCCTATTTTTATTGTGTATCCTTCTTCAACCAATTTTTTTAGATTATATTTTATTGTTTCCTCTGGAAGATTGGTAATCTTCATCAATTCCCAGAAACTAAGTCCATCAGGGTGATTAGCAATCAAGTTCAAGATTACTCTTTTTACCCAATCTTTTCTACCGATAATTCTTCTCACCCAATTTTAAGATTATTTTCTGTCAATATAAATTTAATATTCCCACGAATAGCCTCCTTTTTTCTTAAAATCGTAGGATTAAATCCTACGATTTTTCTTCACACTATAATAAATTTTTATAGTCTCCTTTAGTCTTCTTTGGATAAG
>Ga0078972_1002592_pt1 | contig 59078 bp, 61 predicted proteins | sample YelNatPaOPGAMG01_FD_67568 | JGI IMG/M metagenome (GOLD analysis project Ga0078972, IMG submission 67568) | Hot spring thermophilic microbial communities from Obsidian Pool, Yellowstone National Park, USA - OP-RAMG-01 (SPADES assembly) (version 2) | ecosystem: Environmental > Aquatic > Thermal...
GCGGGCAGCGCACTCGCACAAGAAGTCGTCCAGAAGAGCAAGTGCATGATCACGGGGCACAGCACTGGGCGCGAAAACGGAGCAAGGCATCGCGTAGAGCCTTCTGTACCCGTCAACGACAGCTACGGAGGGATGCAGCAAGCGCTCGCATGCTGCAGGTCGGCTCCCAGGGAATGCGAGCTCGTGAACACATACGGGAATATCTGAACACAATAAGGTTAACCGCTACGAAGCGCGCACCAGTACTGAATTCTAGGAAACGAAGAAAACGGCAAGCGATCCGTAAATCGCAACCTCCGCCTGCACATCTAATGCACAGGCAACTGCCGGAACCTGTGAAACTGCGACCCCAACGCCGCGATTAGCATCCCTCGACAGCCTACAACAGTGCTGGAAAGAAAGTAGAGACCGGCGTATTCCAGCCCGGAGCTAAGAGAGAGGAAAAGCGATCAGCCGCAGCAAAAGCTCCCATGGGATGGCTTTCATGACTGAGGGAAGAGATGCGAGCTTTGCAGAGCTAGCCCTAGCTGGCTGGTCCGTTCCATTTCTGTCTAGTTTTGGAAGTAGCAAGTCGGTGGAGCGCTAGGGATCAGAGTTCGCCAGAGTGACCGCCTCCAGAGATGCAGAAACGCCGACCTTTAACTTGTTCTTGGTGTTGCTTAAAGGAATGTTTCACCTAATCCGGATTATACACGATATCATGACTGCTTGATAGCAAGAACGCCAGTGCATTCCCTACCGCATTACACGTGGGGTTTCTCGATGATGTTGGAGAAGCAGTCTACCGATGAAGGCGGACCTCATTGCGACTAGATTCTTATCGTAACGGAATGACAATTTTCTCATATCTTTCGCTGATCGTACATCATGAAGAGAAGCAAAATAAGATGAAAACTTCCGCAGAAGCACATAGATGACGGATACCATGAAGGAAATAACCGCACGAAAAATGACGCATGCGGGCGGCGTCGCCCGTGCAAGCGCGCCCGCGGCATCCCGCCTTCGACATGGAGCGATCCTCTCCACGGTTGGACGTTGAGGTATGCCTTTCGTGTCATCACGAGACATCAATCCTCAATGAAACTCGGCTACCTTACTAGATTCGCGGCCCAGCCTTCGATCGGCACGGAGTACAAGGAACTGCCTCTCTACCTTTTTGCGCTGGTGGGCGTTATTGTAGTGCTTTTGGCTGGTGCGCAACTACTGCGCTTCCTTTACCGCCACCTGCTTCGAAGGCCCTCGCGCCTTGCCGACAAGTTTCGTGGGGATTGGGCCTTCATCACAGGAGCGTCCTACGGAGTAGGTGCAGGTTTTGCTAGAGAGTGTGCGCGTCGTGGTCTCAATCTTGTTCTGTTGGCACGCTCAGCAGAGAAGCTAGCGGCTGTTGCAGCGGACTGCGAACAGCACGGCGTTGCTGTTCGCGTGGTGGCTTTCGACCTGGCCCAGGCTTCAGAAGCGGAATGGAACGAACTCTTTGAAGGTATTTGTGATTTGGAGATATCTGTCCTTATCAATAACGCTGGTGTCAACCTAGAGTTTCCTACGGAGTTTATCGATATGGACGAGGCAGCCATCGAGCGGATCGTGCGCGTGAACATTTGCGCTATGAACAAAATCACACGAAGACTACTACCGAAAATGATTGAACGGAAGAAGGGATGCCTCATATTTTTGTCTTCGGCCGGAGGTGCTGTAGTTCCCTGTCCGTTGCTCTCCGTGTACGGCGGCACAAAGGCGTACATCGATGCATTCGCCGTTGCGTTGTCTGGTGAAGTCCGTCGGCACAAGATTGCGGTTCTGTCCCTGACACCATTTTGGATTACCAGCGAGATGAGCAAGATACGACGTGCCAACTGGATGGTGCCCTCCGCGGACGCGTTCGCACGGCTCGCTTTGGATCGTCTTGGATTGGAGCTGCGCTCGAATCCGCACTGGGCACATGAGCTCATAGCCTTGGGCTTAAAAGCCACCCGCAGCCTGCCCGCACAGGTTGCATATGTTGAACGTTTGCATCGGCGTATACGAGAGCGAGCCTTGCGCAAACTTAAGCGACAGCAATGAAACCGGGTAAATCCGTTCTTCTATAGAAGTCTCTGCTCCGATCGGACGAACCGTCCGAGCGCTGCGCAACGTGTGTATACCGTATCATGGCAGGTCAGCAGCCTTTCCAGCAACGCCTTCTCAGATACGAACATAGTTCGTTACGAATCAAATCCACGGCGCTCAACTAAAAGTGCCGATGATCAGATTTGGTTTAGATTTTAGAGTCCGGAGAAAGAGGTATTGGCCTTCGAGAAGAGAACTATGATGGCAGTGGTGCTGCTTCACTGGACACAACGCATACATATACGATCGCAGCACGTACAGCATGCACTGGACTAGTGAAGCGTTCGCCTCAAAGCGTATTTGCAGCCATTTGCAGGCGGAATGGAAAGCGCATCACACAGCAAAGGTGCCAAAACTAAGAAACCAGTTCGCGCGTGCAATGTGCAGCTCGTCAAGCGACCCACGAGCGCATGCCATTAGGATATTATCACGAATTCTCGTGGCTGGACTTGAGCATTACTTAACAGGAAGGACTGCCCGCTCGTCTACAGAACCGTCTGATCGGCACGCACGCTCTGTAGAAAAGCAACAACAGCACAATGGTGAATTAGAAAACGCTACACGAATAGCACAAGCAAAATATTCTATGGTGCGAGATCGATGAATCTCTACAGGTTACCTAAACCGAGGTAGTTGCTGGCGGCAACCCGAGAAACGCGCACGGAGCTCGTTTGTTTGCCCGTCACGACGCATTCGCCGCGTGCCCCGCACCAAACATACCCTTTTCTCTTCCTGCCTCCGGTGCAACGAAGAACCTCCCTTTGGGAATTGCTCCCAAGCGACGCTCAACCTGAAAAATGACAAAGGTGCGTCATCCAAAGTCCAAGCGAGACTGCAGTAATAAGGGATCATGCCGAATGACCAAGTCTGGAAGACGTCTTCCGGAACGGAAACCCGTATTCGGTGTGCATGAGACTTTGCGATCTCAAATGCTTGCCACTTCGTGTCTTTCTTTCCAAAATAAGTCACTCCAGGACCAGATGTATGAGAGGTTGACCATGTAACATCAGATGCAGGTGCAAATCTGCAGGAAGATAATCTGTTATTCAAGTTCAATGGTTTGAACAAGCTTTTCCGCGGATCTACAAGCGCTACGGGAAAAAATCGAGTCCAGGCGATGCGGCGTTTCGCTGCAGTCGAGCACCGGCCCAGGTGATCTTAAAATTAGCCTCTCGAACGGGCTTCGTAGCGCTCCGTGGCTTCGTCAACGCTGCTTCGTGCTGGAACGGCGCACGAGTCCTTTTTCTTCGTTCTGTCTGCGTTGCGATAGACCGATGCGGGAATGTCTCGAGCGCGGTCATAGTTGGCCTGTATTCTCGTCACGCTCAGCGCTGGGCGCGGTTCCAGAAAGATGAGTAACCGCAGCAGAGCAGACACGACAGGCTGCGTTGCGAGCTGGGTCCTCCAGTTTGCTGTTGCAGAGAGTCACGGTAAACACAACTATTTCGCTGAGTTCGCGCCTTGCGTGGAAAAGTCCGCGACGGATCGAAGTTCCGCACAAGTGAGCGCCCAGTGGCAAGCTCGGCATACGGCAGGTGTCGGCGGACATAACGAGCAAAGATTTTTGTTAGCAACCTGTGGAGGGCCAGGCGCACGAGTATACGCTGCACCCACGGGTGAACCCGCTGTTCAAGATCTTCAGTTGCTCGTTTCATATGCAAGTTCTCTTCCAAGAGCTGATACTGACGAGTGTTTCTGTTGTACGTGGGCATTCGAGGAAGCGACCAGCGACGTTCTCCTGTGTTTGGGGTATGAAAGCGGTATCATTCGGGTCGTACATTTATCCAACGATTCTCTGTGTCACACGTTGCTGGGTCACAGCGGGGCGGTGCACTGCCTCCGGTCTTGTCCGAAACGGCCTTCGTGGCTGCTGTCGGCGAGCAAGGATGAATCGCTGCGCCTTTGGGACTTGGGGACCGGAAATTGCTTTGCAATTTTTTGCGGACTACAAGGGCATCGTGGAGAAGTTCTTTTTTGCGACTGGCATCGCAGTGGCGAAAAGTTTGTCTCTTGTGGAATGGACGGCACAGTGCGGGTATGGAATATTGATGCGAAAGTGTTGCAGTCATTCGAAATGCAGAGAAGAAGAGCTTGCGTTGCGGAGCGCGCTGGAGAGGGCGCCAGGCATTCCGCTGCACTGCCGAAATTTCCGAGCAGTGCGCCCCAAAAAGTCACAGATCCGACGCCACAAAAAGTGCTCTTCCGTGGAATACCGGGGGAAGTTGAGACTCCTGTGGCACCTCCTCATCCATCGAAGCGTCATCGTAGAAGAAGGAATGCTGTTGGTGTTGCACAAGCAGCGCCCCAAACGCTCGATGTGCCCAGAAATCTGGCATGCCCGTCACGGGAAAATGCGAGCCCCTACGAGACTGAGCGCACCAGTTCTCCAGCCACAACGCCAAAGAAGATACCGAGCCCACGGCGCCCGAGTGCCTTGCGCCATTTCAATCGGAGCCCGGAAACGAGTGCAGCTGCAGACTTGGAACGTATCCCATATACGACCGCGCCATTGGTTGATGGCGTTACGCTGGATGCCCCTGCACGGGGCGTACCTCCTCCGATGACTCTCGGCGATGATGCGGTGCGACAAGCCGCAGGTTCGCGCACCCGCCGCTATGTCGAGTTTGTTCAGTTTCCAGACCAGGTGTTCCGCTTTGTTCACGGGAACTATGTAGACTGCGTCGCCTATGTCGGGGATTTGATTCTATCCAAGTCGGTACATAGCAAGATTGTGCTCTGGGCTCCTGGTATGGATGATCGCGGTTTGCTTCCATCATCGAGCGAGCACCGCGTTCTTATTGAGTACCGATATCGAGGCGGTGATCTCTGGTATATTCGATTTGCGGTGGACCCCATGCAAACTTTGCTTGCCGTAGGCTCAAGAATGGGTACTATTTATGTATTCCAGGTGGATGATCCAGGCGGCAAACCTATCGCTTGCCTGACGCATCCGCAAGCCACTGCTGCAGTGCGACATGTCGCGTTCAGCCCCGACGGGAAGATGATCCTGGCAGTTTGTGATGACAGCACCGTTTGGCGGTGGGATATAGAGTCGTTGACGCGCTGAAATTTCACACGGCGCTCGCAGCTGCTTAGCTATGATGACTGTTCTTTAGCCAGTCATCCGTGTTCGTCTGAATCACAATATTCAGGGGCGCTGATGATTTAGTCGAGGGTTCTGTACACTGCTTCGTACAATCATAACGAACGCGAACTCGTATTTCTGTCAGTCAATTTTGAATAGATAGAGCACTGCGTGCAGGTTCTGCCGTTGCCACAACGGCAAGATTGCGCTGCGGTTCGTCGGGATTCTTGATTGCGGCTGCATACTCGACGACCATCGTATCAGCTCCACGCTAGGCAACGTATGGTTCAAGAATGAAGCAGCGCTCAAGCGCCATAAAATAGCCGACGCCGTGTCTCCGTCCTCAAAGTCGACCGCGATCTCGCATCCGACAGACTCTGATTACATGCTTCAGATCGATGCCGTTTAAATCACAGGCAGCGCACCTGCAGCACAATCTCCACACAGACACAGCCATTGTGTTCGTATTCCACTGCGATGCATTTAAATCGAGTAATAGGTTCTATGAGGGACAGCTAGCTGGATGAGAAAATCAAAAGTCTAGAACCTCTCAGTACCCCACTGAGCTTCAAACAGTATCTAGAAGCTTCTGGGGCATTTTGGATCGGTTCTGAGACCGTATCCATAAACGCATTCGCGTCGCCGAGGTCGACGCACTCGACATGCTAAGCTCTCCCATTACTCGAAATATGCATAAAGTATTAATATCTTTCGTAGAAAGCGCTCGCACTGCATCTTCATGCTCCCAGTAGCGATCAAAACTGATCTCATGAGCGCTGCACGCGATGCCTGCCGTCCCTTTTAAATAGAGCAATTCATCCACTTGATGCATTAAATGGCTGCCATTCTGAGAATCCATAGTTATCGTGAATATTCGCGCAGTGAAAAATCCTGATCACGTGTGCTTCAAATATAATGTATGTGCTGCGGATCCTCAGGTTCGCTCAAGAATGACGCGTCCGCATTACGAGCCAGGCGCCAGACATCGGAAGTTCGTTCCTCATCAGCGTCTCTCGAAGCGCCCGTATCCGCAATACGAGCATCCAAGACACATTCACACACGGCGCAATATCCTACCCAGTTCACCTTGGTGTGCTTGCCGCATAGGCCCTTGGTCATGAGCTCAACAGAAATGCCGTGACCGACAACAAGGATGTCACCCTCTTTGTACCTTTCCGTGATCAACTGGATGGCTTTTCTGCAACGCTGCGTTATCTGGTGAATATCCTCTGGAAACTCAGCCACGACGAGAGACCGATGCGACTCCAGGTCAAGCCGCGGCAGCTGGGCTTTCCACTCAGCTAAGGGCGTGAGCTCTGGGGCACGTTCCCCGAACCACTCGGCGTGCAACCACTCACTCGCCCCGTGCTCAACGTACAAAGGCAGCTCGAGCTCTTCCGCAACAACATGTGCTGTCTCCAGCGTTCGCGCAAACGGCGAGCTCAGAATCGTACGAATGTTGCCCGCAGACCGGAGGAAAACACCCAGCTCGCGAGCTTGACGGCGACCTCGGTCCGTAAGCGGTGGGTCTTGCGGATATGTCGCTCGCTCACCCCACGTGCGATCCACATGGTCTATGCGCTCGCCATGTCGTGCGATGAAAACACGACGGAAGACGCTAGTTGCGTTCTCCATGGAAACGCCCGCAAAAGGCACCTCGGAAAGCGGCACTCTGAGCGCCTGCGCGGCAATGCACGCACTGAACACTGCCCCGCCGCCGAAGATGACGATGACACTCCAACGCGATGCTTGCAATCGATGCAGATGCATTGAGGCGTTCGATGAGCGTAGCTTGTGGAGGCGCCTGGGTAGCGCTCTACATCCCTGGAACAGTGGTGGTAGCAACCCAGATAACGATTGCATGTCTCACGCAATATGCAGGAGCTGCCTACGTTCGTCACGAGAAGGAATAAGCATGCGACCGGGTGCTGGTGGCTGCAGGTTCTGGAGCCTGTTCGGGCGCAGCGCCACAGACGTTGGGTGACGCTCTGCGTGCTCTGCGCGGCTGTTATGCTGGGGGTGCTCGCAACATTTGGGCTTGTTCGCGACTTGCTGGCGGCTAGGCTCCAGAATCCGTCAGCGCATGCCCGAGGCAGTGAGGCGGCTGCGTCCTCACCTCTTTCACAGCTGAAACACCTCATCATTGTTGCGGGCAACGCCGTGTACACTGGGTCCAACTTTGCTTCTGCCAGGGATGACCATCAGTGGTACCTTGAAGACTACCAGAAAGGTCAAGGTCTCGTGTTCCTTCAGCATATACGCAGAGGTATTGAAATAGCACAGGCGGATCCACAGGCTTTGCTGTTGTTTTCGGGGGGAAAGACAAGGTTGGAAGCAGGGCCGCTGAGTGAAGCTGAGAGCTACTGGCGTCTGGCCAGTGCTCAAGCGTGGTATGGCCACGCGGAAGGCGTTTCCGGCAGGGTACTCACTGAAGACTTTGCTCGAGACTCGTTCGAGAACCTCCTTTTTTCAATATGCCGCTTTCGCCAGCTCACTGGACACTACCCTCGCAACATCACGATGATCTCGCTCGAGCTGAAGCGCAAACGCATAGAGACGCAGCACCGAACAGCAATACGCTACCCAGCGGCTCAGTTTCGCTTCATTAGTACAGAAGAAGCATTACATTTTGGCGGGCCAGTGCCGGATTCGATGCCCGCCGATAGGGCGCTTGCGGCCTTCGCTACAGATCCATACGGATGCCTGCACGAGGAGTTGCTGGAAAAGCGAAGGAAACGAAATCCCTTTCATGTGGTGATTCCGTACCCGTCCGGCTGTCCGGAAATCGCCCGCCTCATTCGATACTGTGGACGGAATATTTTCAAAGGGCGATTGCCGTGGGATCCCTGAGCTAGCAGGTGCACTTCTATCCGCTCATTCGGCTCTTAAAAGCGAAAGAGGTGCCTTCAGCTTGTGCAGCTTGCCCGCTTTCCACAGCGTTTTTTTGTAAAGTGTTTCGGAAAGGTCTGTGCCGCACGCATGGTAATGGCGAGCTGCGTGATTCGTCTCCCGCAACCATGCATCCTGAATTCGAAATTCGCTAGACTTGTATGTGGAGCCTTTCGCGCCCCGAAAACCCACCAAGCGAAGGCGCGCCGGTGGTGCTCCACGCACGTATCCGACAACCGCAATATGCGAAAGTGACCGTGACTGCAAACTTCAGGCACGAAAGCACCGCATCCATTTATCCTTGCAGTATTTTGTTCTTTAACAGGCATAAGATCTGGAAAAATGTTTCGTTGTGTTCTCCAGCTCCGATTGGGCATATTCCGTCGACAAGTGCTGACACGTCTACGCTTCATGTCGCGGAGAGTCCTCGGCCCAGCCGCGCGCGCTGTACCTCGCGCACCGATGCATCGCGTCGCACCGCTGTGCCATTCTGGTCTTTTTTGCAATCCCAGGCGGAAACCGCTTTTGCGCTGAGAGTTTCGACCATATTCTCAACAGTGCCGTTGTAGAATAACTGGGCAACGTAATCGTTTGGGGAGCGTACACTCTACGAACATGATCAACACGCGTGCCACAGCTTTCGTGCAACCCCCGGTTAGCGCTCAGTCGGGGCGTGCTGCCAGAGTGAACGCGCCGCGCAAGCACCGGCTGCAATCTCGAAAGTTCGTGCTCCACAGCGAGCTTCGTGTGGACCGTCGTGTTTTTCTGCGAAATAGTCTTGCTGTGTTTCTCGGGAGCCTCACCGCTGCTTTCTCTGCTTCGCGCACCGACTGGGGCGCGCAACCTGCAAACGCAGAAGTACTACGTCACGCAGCGCCGGGCTACGAGCTGCACGGCGACTACCACGAAGACGCAACGCAGGTTGTGCAGTCGATGCGAACAGTAACTAGGTTGGAGCGGGGGACTCCTGGAATGAAAGAGAAAGTAGACGCAACTCGGAAGCAAATGAACGATTTTGTCGCGCTTTACAGGAGGAACCCAAACGTTGCAGGGGCCGTGTCTTTCTCAACGCTGTATACTGCGATAAATACGCTGGCGGGTCATTTTGCAAGCTATGGCAGTACGTATCCTGTGCCGGAGAAAAGGAAAAAGCGCTTGGAGCAACAGCTCAATGACGTGGAGAGGGCCCTTAGTCGAGGTCGCTAGACAGATTTAGTTCGTGAGCTATTATCCGCTACGGACTGGTGGTAAACGGGAGCATCTAATCGCGTTAAACATGTATGCATAACTGGAATTCCATTCTAGCAGCCCATCGAAGACGAGGCAGAGAGATAGAAACGAATGCAGTCCTTGTGCGCGCACGAAGCGCTGCATAACCAACGTCCACTGCCCTGGCTATCTACAAACCCATGTTCGAGGGCGTTTTCTTTGATGCTTCTACCAACAACCATAAAGGTATGGAGATGGGTGCGCATGTCGTAGTTCAATTTTGCAGATCTCTAGAAACCTATATCTAACTGTTTAGGAGCCAAAGCGTGCATAGGGTCTCTGCTTTGGAACTGCAACGTAACGTCCTGCTGTGCATGGAGCATCGTATGCGCTGTGTGGCGAGCCGCATACTACGATATTCTTTAGTTTGCGGATATGGAGCACGTAGCAGCGGTGTCGGGGAACTCGTTGCGTTGTCAGCGTTTCAAGTGCATGACCCTGGATCATATGGACCGCGAGTTGTGGTTAGCACCCTATCAGATGCGTCTCATGGGAACCAGCGCATTTTCCACTGCCTGCGTGAGCAAGCAGAAACGTGCAAAGACGCCATATGCACATTTTTCGGCTTTCGACACGAAGCACGCACTTGAAGCGAGTTGCTACACATCGTGCCTCCCTGGAACAAGCATACTTCCATGAGCAGCTGCATGTTTTCTTTATGGACGATCCGCGCAGCGCAACGATTTGATCACAAAACCTCCTTCATCTTTTTAACATCGCATCGTTCGTGGATTCACATAGCAGGCGCGCTCTTTCCAGTTAACGCGTTACAGTCCAGGTTCCCTTTTGCCTGTTCCCCAGTCGAAGTTATCGTTCCGCTGTGTGTCGTGGTTGATGAAGGGCATAATCAGCAGCGCCCGTGCACATGCAAGATTCAGTTCCCATTTCGACAGCACTCGTCCAGCATGTTCTGAAAAGTTTCTCCGCAGACAGTTTCCGCACGTACTGCGCAGCACCGAGTGCACCTGCGCTGGCACAACGCGTTCCCGCATATCGTTCGGCAGCTAGTCGGGCGCCCCATCGCATTAATTCCTACTTAGTCAGTAAGACACGCCTCAATTTGCAACTTTAAAAAAAGGGACAGCAACCTGAGTTCCATATTGCCCGCGGGTAAGCACACGGCCTACACGCCACATCCGCTCCTATCGGCATTCTGCAGACGTGCGTCTATGCGCCGCAGAGCCATTCCATCTTCCGAGCAACGATCGCGGCAGCAGCGGCCGTTCGCATTTCAGGCGTTTCCAGTCGGACTCGTTGGCATCGTTAAGAGGGTCCCATGCAGCGCCTAAAGTCTCTGCTAACCGCATCACTATATCCCAGGTCGATCGATTCGGGGCAAGTCTCCAGATATGGCCGACGAGCTTTCAGCACGGAGCTTGAAAAGGGAGGAGCTGGTGAAGTGGCGCCGTTGGACTTGAAATCCCTCGCAGAGAACGCTGACCCGGAGACTTTGGCTGAAATCAACCGGCTTCGTCAGGCAATCAATGAACTTCACGCCCAGTTCACTGTGCCAAGCAACGCTGAAAATCTTGACTGGGCCCAGTGGGAGGGCAGACTCCTCTCAAAAGGTCTCGTTACTTCGATGCGCAAAGCGTTCGAGTCCCTGCAACCGCCGGAACTCGAGAAGGAGCGCCAGGAGCTCTTGCGACAGATTGACTCCAGTTTTGAGCCGCTGATAAAGCAAGCACAAGAGCTAGCGAAAGATGCAGAGGCTCGTTTAAAAGCTCTTGACGATATGCTTAAAGAGCTCGACGGACTCCAAAAGAATCTACCACGGCTTACGGTTGATGAGCTCATGGCGAAACGGCCCGACCTGGCGAGCGAAGTTGAGTCCGATTTGAAGCAGTCGAAATGGTTCAGGCTGTAAGTTTCGAGTCCGTAAGATATGCTTTCGTGCTGCCGAGCATGCTCCTCTGTCAGACTCTGGTCCAGGCGCAAGACCCGGAAGCATGCGAGCGAGGTTCTCGTTATCCGTCGCTTGGAGACGAGGTCATCTATGGTGATTCAAGCTGCCTATGCAGCGAGATCGAGAGCGGTCTGTTTGCGCACTACACGGCTATGTAATCCAGGTATCAAAAGGAGGCACGTGAATAAATCCATGGAGCTGGCGTGGTTTGTTATCCGTACACTGCTTCGTCTTCACGGCATCTGTCGGGCCACTGTATTCGTCCATACTCGCCACAACAGTGCGTTTCATCTCTTGGAAGAATTTGGCAAACCTCAGCATCGGTGGTAGGATCCAGATTCTTGTGACTCCAGCTCAATGACGTGGAATGTTCAGCGGGCTCGAGGGTCGCACCGCAGATGGTGTTGAGAATTGAGGATAAGCGGCGGTTTCGAGGCCGCGGAGCCCATTGTTTCTGACGGCAACGATACAGGAAAACTCTCTAACGCTCTGGATGACCTAGTAAAAGATATGAGTGAAACGCAACTTTTGTAGAAGCTTCAACGGCGGCAACGCAATTGGCCTCAGTGAATTCCCCATGCATCCCTGTTTACTTGCAATTCCATACGGAATATCGCCAGGATGTTTCGAAATCGAATGTCTGCACTCGGACTGCATCTTTCGATGCGCTATATGTTTCGCGACATGCGTTCTTGGCACCGTGCCTGCATCCGATACGAATATCGATCCACATTTTCCAATGCCTCAGACACCACTCCGTGAGCAATGCTTTGATTTAATCGTAGCCGCTCCGGGGAACTAGATGTCTATACAACTATGTCCTTGATTTTGCTCCATGAACGCGTGCAACTCTATTTGCCCATCTAACAATGAACAGCGGGACCTGCAGGCATGGAAATCTGCAGGTTCGGCTATGCTTCCGTCGTGAGCGCCACGGCGACGTATATCCGTACGCGCTCTTCATGTTGACGTGATGTACAGTGCCACCTTCGCCAAGGAATCCTCCATGGGTTCCACAGCGCGCCTGAAAGCATCAGAGACCCATTCATCGCGGTATGAATCAGAAGACTTTCCGAATTTTCCTCTTTCCAACGGGATCGAGCACTCGATCTCCTACCGATGGTGGACGCCTCGCGTCTAAACCGAGCTTCAGATCCAACTATTGAGAAAGGATCGGCGAGCTCGAGATGCAATCTCAGAATTTCAGTGGCACTGAATCATAGCACATATACGAATCAAACACCAGAAAAGGTGCCGAGAACCGAGCTTTCGGGAAAAAGCTGATCAAGCGGCAGCGGCACGGCCGACCTCCGTTGTCGCGGTGATACCACTCATATCCAGAGGCGAGCGTTGCTCGACGACATGAGATAACCCTTTCATTCCTAGCCTTGTTTCAAAATACGTCAAGCCTTTAAGCAGTATCACGAAGTGTTCATCGAAATGCGTCTCGATGGAAGCGTCTGAGTACGGCTCGGAGCGGTCTCGCACGGAGCACGCAACAACCGCGTCGTATATTCTATTTCATAGAAAAGTGCAGCTCGATAATCGTTCACCAGTGACCAAGGGCGCGTGCTGCTAGTGTATATACGCGGTGCTGTAACCTTGCTGGATCGCTGAACCGCACCATACCCGTGCTTTGCTCCTGGTGAGAGCTCAATCTCTTCTTTGCTGGCGACAGATATTTTTCATCGCAAGTCGACAGCCTTTCAGTAAAAAACCCACGTTGAGCACGAAACAATTACCTCAAAATTTTGCTATAGATAAATCCACTGGACGCTGCGGAACCACGATCCAGATTCGAGTGTTGACCGAGGTGTCAGCTCTCGATGGAGAAACTCCGTGCGAGCATGGTTGTTCGTGGAGTCACACAATGGAGCAAGGCTTTCGGCATCGATTGCCGCACCATCTGACTTTCGGTCAGCTTCTCGGACACTATCTTATGCATCCGTCTTTTTTCTCACGCTGTCACTGTCCAGCAGTTTCAGCGCGCACTCGATCTCTTGACGCATGTACATTGTCATGAACGCTTCCGGGGGAATCGTGCAGAATCGATTGCTACTCTCTCATACTATCTCGTCGAAGGAATAAGGAGCCCAGAGTATACGCGCTTCTTGACGTCCAGCGCCATGCACTATCACTGAACGACGCGACTTACCCGTCAATTCTTTCTTCAGCTTTTTGAACAAGTTCGCGAACGCCCGCTTCTTGCTCGAGTACAACCAAAATCGTCAGGCGCTCAGCGTGATCTCAGATATTCCGACGAAAGCTCGTCCCCATGAGGCATTTTGACGCTGGTTTTGCGCTCTGAATGAAGCGTCCAGAGTATCCTACTCCTCAGCTCGCTGCGATGAGTCGAGCGTTGAGATGGGCTCTCACACCGTCTCTGCGTTCCTCGGTATGCTCCCTGGCGCCCTTCATGCATTACTTCCAATGATAGTCGGCCCTGGCAAATCTGAACAGCTCCATCTGCGTCCCATTCAGGTTTTTGAAGCCGTCTTCTTGATTTAGCGGCATGGTGCCGTAGATCATGCCGTATACCCGGGATCTAGGCAATATCTTTCCTTGCATCTGCTTTGAACGTTCGGAGACGAATCTCGTTGTCCGACCTGGGCCAAGGTTACGCGGAGTGCATGTGTGCCGATATTCTTTAAATCTTCGTCGTCCTCGTAAACTCTTTTTCATTTCCTCTCAGTAAACGAGAATCCCTGAATATGCTTCTCCTGTGCACTTCGCGTGGGTGCTCGAATACTTCCCAGTTGCTCGCAGGGACCGGCTCCTTCCTCGCCCTTTCTATCACTTAACGGGGCGGGATCGAAGAATGAACTATTTTCTATTACCATTTTTTATCAAGAATTGGGCGGAATGGGTTGGCGGTGGGCCCGGGGCTTTCGCTCTTCATGCACGTACCCGTGATTCCCCAAAATGCCTCATCATCAACTTGTTCGTCGCAAGCACGCCCACGGAACGAAGCGCGTCTTTACATTCCCTCCTGGTGACGAGCAGAGACGCAATAGACCAGTGCAGGGCTGGTGAGGGTAGCGGATGACTTGTCGGTTAACGGTCGGCGAAGAATGATATCACTGGTGCGAAGAACTCGTCCTTAGATCCGAGCACGTACGCCATGCGTTTGGCAACAGACAATTCGCCTTCGACTGGGTTCAACCAGGAAGAATAGGCACGTACGAAGAGCACTTCGACGCCACTCTTGTCCGCGTATGCCTTGCCCGCTTTTGCCGAATGGAAGGCGACTTTGTCTAAGAGCAAAACAGAAGACTGTGCGAAGAAGCATACACGAGAAGTGCGTAGACGAAGGGCGCTGTGTTCTGCAGTCCTGTTCATTTGACCAGTTATAGACAATCTCTCCATGGAATCGCCTTTAGGGCTACACTCAACAGATTGGTCGCTTGTCTCTTCTTCATGAACGGCATTTCGCTATTATATGCGTGGCAACAGGCAGGCCAACGATTGCTCGCGAATGAGATCTAATCGAGTCAGACGAGCGCCTGTCGCTCCTGTACTGAGCATTCGCGTTTCAATATAGAATCGTTAGTGTATTATTCAATGCACGACGGTCCCTGATGGAAGCAGGTATTTTCGTTTTACAGGCATTCTGTAAATCTCTGTTCTAATTATAAAAGAAGCACCTCGCTGCGGGAATGGATGAATGCGACCAAGCTGCATGGACGCTCCATGTCGATTGATGGTTCGCTGAAGACAGGTAGGGAGCCTCTTCGTGCCCTCTACAGCACAGACTGCAACTTACAGCCATGTGCTGTATTTTCGGTGTACCAGACTACGAGGCACAGCGCCCTGGATCCCTGGTCGATGCGTCCGAGCAGCGCCTGCTCAACAGCTCCGTACCCGTGCGAAACCTGGCTTGCTAGCACGTCCTGTGCTGCCCAAACTAGAAGCTAGCCGAGCGGTGCTGAACACTTCAAGGAGCACTCGTTGCCTCGCAGGAAGCATGCGCTCGGACAGCAACGGTGATGGAATACGAGCTACTCGGACTCGTTCGCGGGCTTGGATCTAGAGCCCTGCACGTCGAAGAGTAGCAACCCACGCGGCCTTCTCATGTGGAAACCAAACTCCTGGAGCGGTGATTTCGTTTCCGTCTATAGAGACGGAACTTGGAAGAGGTCTGTGTTTCCCGGCGCAGTGATTATGGCATGGTGGAACCAAGAGAAGCGACAACTACTCCACTTCCCGATTAAAATCAAACACTGGATTGCGCGCTGTGCTCATGCCTTTGTGCTTTTTTTCGAACCGTTTCTAGATGCGAACTCTCTGTGCAGTCGAAGGAGAGTAACATGGTCTGGCTGTCTCATACATACTTGCAGCATTCCCGGTTGTATTTTCGGATTGGCACCTTCGGAGCTGTGCCCTTGAAATTCGATACGTCACCAGATTCAAGATCATTCGCGAGGCTGTCGAAACAGGGATCGTCAAACAAGCGACTTGATCATTCAGTTCATACGGATAACGCTCCGTTCTTTTCCTTGCCTTACTTGAGGCACGCTCCAATCACCCACTCTTCAACTTCACTAACTTTCTGTTTTAAACCGATTCGTGGGCATAGCAAGTGGCGCCGTTGGGCACTCAACGAAGACTACTTGACGTCATTTATTGAGGACCTATTCTCACGCCCGTGCCGAACGTGTATTGAATTTCTAATTTCAGATCATCAATTTCGTTCTAAAGGAAAATTCGTCTCTCTTTATGGTCATGGATAATGCGGCATTCGACGGCAGCCTGATTCCTCTCCTGGGGGCATGCGCTCACAGACTCCCGTCGCTTCTGTTTGCATGAAAATGGGCCTTTTACTCGGAATCGAGTAGTCGCAGCGATCGCATCGAGCGGAGATAGTGTCAGCAATTGCACGAAGAGCGCGTAGACGGGTCGGCATTGCCTCGACTTATTCCCCAGCCTGGAGTTTCCATCCGGTAGTGATTCATTATGGACGAAATCTCGTTCCACACACACGCTATCGAATGGAACAGCGTGCGCTTGCGTGTGCAGCGGACAGAGCGCTTGCCACGGCGATCGACTAGAATAAGTCCGTGATCGTAGTGTACGCGGCCAGGCGCAGAAACGGAAGAGGCATCCACCGGAGCCTTCTGTACTCGTCAAGAGCTTCTACAAAGCAATGGAGCAATCCTTCACGCACCTCAAGACGGTCCTCGATTGATGAGTTGTGTTGAATGCATACGGGAACACCTGGCCTATGCCAAATGTCATCCCTGGGAAGGACGTTCTGAGGCCGTCCATAAACAAGGTGAAAATGTTAAGTGAATCGTAGATCGCAACTTTCGCCTGCGTATGAAGTGCTTCGACTGCAGCCGGAAGCTGTGTAAACAGGTCTTGTACGCTGCCACCGACATCCTTCTGCTACTGACAATGGAGCTGGACGGAGACACTGGTGTACTCAAGGCCGAAGATGAGGGAAAGGGAGAGCAAAAAAGTCGCAGCCAGAGCCTCCAAAGGCTGTTTTTGATGGCAATGGAAACAGACCCAAACTTTAGCTTGTATGCCCGTGTTCTGTGACCTGCCCTATATTTTTCTGACATGCGGTTTAGATGCAAAGGGCCAATGTTCGGTGTGTACGAATCGCTGTACTGCAAATGTGACTGAAAGAAAAACCAAGCGCGCTTCGAATGCGTTCTAACACGTGCTCATAGTCTCTGGTATGTATCCCCTCTACCGTGGACACTGTTCACTACTTGAGCATGGAAGAAAAACCAAGCGCGCTTAGAATGCGTTCTCGCACATGTTCGCGAACTCTCTGGAGCGCATTCCTCATCACGCTGAGGATCACAACGAGAAATTTCGAAACGATCACGCTGATAACGAGAGCGTAAAAGCCAACTAGCACGGAACGAGCTGGATTCACAGCGGTGCGACAACGCTCTGGGATGTGAAAATATCGGTGTAGGAACACGTCTGCAACGGTATCAAACGCGAATTCGGTCACCAGACCACATATGAAAGATAGCAAAAAGCACACGGCAACTGACGCGGTGATCACCAGCGCGCGTAGTGCAATGTGCACCGCCCAAGACAAAGCGTGAAACTCAGCCTGCTCATCAACAGGATCTGTGAACCCGATTCGGTGTCGCGTGGCGTGCACGTCAACGACCGTGTCTATCAGTCCGAGTCGGGTCGCAGAGCGTTCATCACGCGTGCGCGCTGCCTGATCTGCATGATTCCGAACGATATTGCTTGAAAGCAGCGTCCTTTCGGTTCGTTGCACGACCCGTCGCATGAGCTGCTCATGCATTCGCATCGCAGCATTCGCTACCGCGACCAAGACGTGCCGAGGCTCGGCGTCAGCAAAGTCCGGATATGCGCAATCCAAAAGCAACCATTTTTCTCCTTCAACTCGGTCTATAACCGTGGACATACGTGGATCGTGCGGTGTCTGGGACCCTTCCTCCACTGCAGTGTTCGCCCATGGATCGGTCCATCGAAAATCAAAGCAAGCATTATCCTGGGTTTCCATACCCAACCATATCCATATAACCGCCTCCATACACTCGGTAGAATACATGTTTCCGCAGAGTTCGCATCGGAGCCTCTGCGCGCACCAATAGCTCCGGACGAAACTCGGACAACTGCTCACCAGTAACACACGTGGACTACACAAAACAACCAACCATTCCGCTATAAACGCATAAAGCATCAGGTTCAATCGGTTCATGTGATTCCGACTCTCCTGAGTGGTGTGCGAAACCGAGCTCCACAGAGTCCGCGGAATGCCCGCACTGAAACCGCTGCAGCTGCCCTGGTCCTGCTCTGCTGTCCACAACGTGCAGTGCTTCTGGACTCGGCCACTATCGTCAGCATGCTCTTCCCACAGTGGCATTCTTCTCGTTGCGTCACAGTCACGATTCCGAGTCGCACTCTCCAGAACCCGCTGGGCTGCGGCGAGAACCCAGGGATTCGGCCAAACACCCGTCGCGTAGCCCTGCTTGCGCAACCATAAAGCGAGACACTCGGCGTGGACGTGTGCAAGCGTCCCTCGACAACCACAGGCGCGGAATAGACGCTGCGTGCCTTCGTGAACCCCGCAAAGACACAGCCGGCAACTTGCTGCGTACATGGAGCGTCCGGTCGGCGACTGCCCTGCTGCAGCGGCTGCGCCCTGTGCGTTTCGAACCCCACCAGAGTCAGCACAAGAGCCTCCGCCGCTACTCTACTATCAACAGACACTTTTAGTCCTGCACCGGCACCCTACAAAAACTGCCTCAACTTGCAAAGTTACAATGATATGGAAAATGGTGAACATGATGATGCATGCGACGTGCACGAGATGCGTGCAGCACGCACGCACGCCGCAACGTCGTAAACAGATCATCGCGATGACGGGCTCGATCTCTGTGCGCGACGTCGCATCGACGGTGTGCGTGCAGATGTCCACGTGGCAGCGGTGTGGTGCAGGGCACGGCATCCGCTGGATCGTACGCATCAGCGACGATCCACGAAGGGAAGTCCGGCAGGCGCACAGACCGCTAGCACTGCACTCTTGGGAGGTGGGAATGGTGTGTTGTGGTTGACGCTTACCTCGGTGACGAGAGCGATTACGTACTGGGGAGCCCCGGCTAGACTCGACGATCCTTCACACAAAAGAAGAGGTTTTGGGTATAGGCTCGAACGGTGCGTTGAAGCGCACGAGCCGGAACGTGTCTATGCCAGTAGGAAGCAGTGAAAAGCGTTTAGCTGTGCGGCGGACGCCTCCACTCTCCTGAAACTCGTTATAGTCCAGTAGATCCGTTCAGGAATAGCGGATCGATCGGTTTGACGCCCCGACCAGTGGCGTGCCCATTGTCATCGCTGTACCGAGGCAAGGCAGCTTGGAGAAGTCTTCAGAGATGTCTGCACGAGATGCGGGTAAGCTGGGACGGACCCGAGACGCGTCGCACATATGGACACTGACAAGCTGCGTAGGCAGGCTTGTCGGCATGACACAACGGATGCACGTGCGTGCGGCGACACTGCTGAATGGAGGGGTATCGCACCCGCCGCACGGGCGCGCCGCTGCAGTGCGAACCTCTTGCGAGAACTGAAGCGCGGAGGTTTCCAGATGTCCGCGAGTCTCAGGCAGCAGAGCGGGTTGCGTTGTATTGACCGCAACACGCAGTTGCTTCAAAAATCGCACTGTGGTTCTCAATTACTCCAGAACGTTCTCGTAACATCTGCGTATATGGAAAGACCTGTGAGCGCGTCTTGAAATCTTGCTGATTCGCGACGAAGCGTTTGAGATCTCATTCATCACTCTTGGATGCCGTACAGGCTAGATCGCTGTACCAAGAAGTGACCTCAGCGCTGGTAGTGTTTCGCGGCCCGTGCTGAGATAACGAGAAGCTCGGGGCTGATCTCTAGCGAGCGAAGCTGCCTCTGCTGCGTCATTTCCGAAGCAAACCAGCTCATCCTCGTAAACAACATGCATCAACTGTGGTTTCAGAACACACGAGTGCCGTTACTAAAGGCAAAGGTATGCACTTTGGCCACAGTCGACAAGCATCTCTCTCACTCTCTTAACCTCGAATGGCAGTCCGAGGATGCCTTATCCGATGTTTGCCCGCGTGCCTAGTCCAGTAAATACGCAAGCAGGCTACCAACGACATCATTGTGTTTCAGCAGACGCTGCAGCACGCTTGACCCGGGAATGACGGCATGGCATCCGCTGAACTGTGCGAATGCAACCTTCGTCGGGCTAGCAACCCCCTTTGCGGCAGCAGGGCGTAACGTGCACTCCGAGGTAGCCTCAAGCGGACTTGGCGAGCCACCAGCGTCGAAGCTCAGAAAGAGGCCCGCACCTACGCATGGCATTGTTACCTTGAATATTATCCGTCGCCGAGACTCCAGCAAAGTATCTCTCGCTACTTATTCGCTCTTTGCGGTGCGTGGTGCCGCAGCGGAACCAGCCCCGAATCGGCTCAGTTGTGGATCCTCGAGCCCCAGCTCTCGAAATGCAGTATGCCTGATACGACAGGCGTCGCAGCGTCGGCACGGTTTCCCCGACTCATCTAACGGATCGTAACAGCTGTGCGTGATGGAGTAGTCCACACCGAGCGCCAGGCCTGTGCGAATGATCTCGGTCTTCGGCATCTGCAACAGTGGTGCATGGATTCGAAAGCGCCTTGCATCGGAAGGCGCCACACCAGCGCGAGTGCCCAGCTCGGCAACCCGCTCAAAAGCGTGAAAGAATTCCGGCCGACAGTCGGGGTACCCTGAGTAATCCACAGCGTTTGCGCCGATGAAAATATCGTAAGAGCCCTGAACCTCGGCGAGGGCGAGCGCATACGCGAGAAATATCGTATTCCTCGCTGGCACATAGGTCAGCGGGATTGTTTCTGGGGTATGTTCCCAGACATCGTCGACGTTCGCTGCTTTGGGAACGGGTATATCGGGAGCTGTCAATGCTGATCCGCCAATACTTCCGAGGTCAAGGCGGATCCAGTGCTGTCCAGTGACTTGCTGCGCTCGCGCTACGCGCCGTGCCGCTTCGAGTTCGCAGCGGTGCCGTTGCCCGTAATCGAAACTCAGGGCCTTGCAGATGAACCCTTGCGAGCGTGCAATCGCCAGCGTCGTTGCTGAGTCCAGACCACCGCTGAGCAGAACGATAGCGACGGCACCGTTTTGAACTCCAGCCTGTCCCTGAGCGAGACCTCTAGAAGCAGACCGTGGAGGTGTAAGGCTGCTCGCACCGCGAACAGACCCAAACCTCGAGTGCAGCGCCGAGCTGGCACGATCGGCGGTGAAGCGCGTGTTCAGGCCGGCCTGCAATGATAACACGTCGCCTGTGAAGCACACCGATGGGTGCTGATCACCGTTATTCCAAGTGCTTGTACAGCGTTTACCCAGCTGGTAAAGAGATACGTTCTGCAACTTGTGGCAGCGTTCGGCGTTTGCGGAACGGTATCGAGACGCCTCAGCCCATGGTCCCGTGCACTGCGTCGACCGCAACCACAGCCGACAAGCGGAGCGCAGTGCAACTGCACCGAACATGTTCTCGATAGCTTCAGTGCACTACTACAAGCGTCACCAAAACCATTACCTTCAGAAGAAGCAACAACGTCACCAGAGGCTTCTGCCGTTTCTGCTGCACACCTTGCGTCCACGAACGCCTATACAGCTATTGCGGAGCGCGCGATCGTTAGATCAGGGCGCTGTGGAAGCGCACGAGCTCGAAGCCACTGCTTCGAAGCCGAGTTGTTGCTAGACCCCTCGAGTTTTGCTACCGCTGGACTCGGTTTGCGTCAACAGGCACAGTGAGGAAGCTGGTGCTAGATCACCTACCTCCTGGCGGTATGTGGACAGGATTGGTTGTTCCTGGTCAACAGTGGAAGAACACTGGAACAAGACGACGTTGCCGCAGGTGCTTAACTGGGTCGACACGAGCGGCTCTCGCGCAACCCTGGCAACGCCTCGTGCAGTGCCCGGTGCTGAAGCAACCCGCCAGGAACGCTCTGGCGGTGACTGCGACGCATCCGGCGCTTCGACGTGCGCTTGTCTCTGTGCTACTCGTGGGGCTATGTTTCACCAACGACAGCCGGGTGTACGCAGTTCCCGCTCACGAACCTGTGGAACAAACGGACTCGACCGAACGGAGCCAGGCTATCGAACGTGAACTCGAAGCAAAGTTTACGCAAGCGCTACGCCTCACCGAACAAGCTTCCTGGGAAGAAGCGGACAAGGCATGGAGTGCAGTGTTGGCCTTGGACCCGGACAACGGAGCCGCGCTCTCGAACCGAGGTCTCGTTCGCTTGTCGTTGCATCGCCTGGACGCAGCGCTCGCAGACCTCCAGCAGGCCGTCGAACGCTCACCCGCTGAGCCGGTCCTTCACGAGAACCTCGGTCTCGTCTATGAAGCCCGTGGTGAATGGGAACCAGCGCTCGAAGAGTATACAAAAGTTTTACAGAGCGTTCCAGCAAGCGCGACGGCCTTGATAAACAGGGGAAACGTGCAGGTCTCGCGCGGAGCGTACGCTGAAGCGCTTGCAGACTACCAGGCGGCTGCAGACGCGGAAACTGGTCTGGCTGCTCCACGCGAAAAAATGGCCCTGGTTATGGCACAGCTGGGACGTTCTGACGACAGTATTCAGATCCTGCGTCAGGTGGTACGCAAGTATCCAACATATGCCGAAGCGCATGCAGCGCTTGCAGCGGTGCTCTGGGGCGCAAAACATGACTTTCTCAGTGCCGAGGATCAATGGGCCCGTATTTCGAACAACGAATTACGGGAGGAGATGTCGGAACTCGAAAACCTGCGCATCTACTCCCGATGGCCACCGCGTATGATTGAATACCTGCGCGAATTCTTGAACTTGGAGACCGCAAATCAGGAGATCGAGTCTGCCGGTTTTGTGCTCTAGGTATCGCGAATGCACGAGTGCGTTCTAGACAGAACGCCGTCAGAGACATCCCGCAGACTGTCGGCCAAGTGACGAACACCGCTTATCAAATAAGGTCTGTGATGGTGCGTAGTTCGAATGTTGCCGCACAGCAAGTCGCTGGCGAAGGGATTCCGGCGTGCGCCGCTCTGCAGCTTCTGGCGAGGTGATGCTTCCGCGAGAGCTCGACGCAGCGGAAGACTGGCCCAGGTCCAATGCTGAAGAAACGTTGACAGCGAGTTGCGTAACACGTTGTTCAGTGATTGCAGCGGCAGCAGCACTGCCGTTTCCATCTGCGGACTTGTTCTGCGTTTCAGGAGATATGCTGCTCGTGTGCGTCGTCGCCGTTACCGCCAATGCTGCGCACATTCCCTGCCGAGCTGCGCCTGCGTAAACGTCAGAGAGCCACGGGTGCTGCAGACACTGGGCCGCAGTTGCGCGCTGCATTGGCTCGAGCCTTAGCATCGGCTCCAGGAACATTGCAATTTCCTCCGCCTCGTGTCGCGGAAACTTGTACTTTTCTCGAAGCAAGTCCGAGAGGCTCCAAAAGTGTAAGCTCTTAATTTTCCGCAGCGCCCCGTCTTTTGTGAAATACTCACCAGAATACTTGCCTCGATCCAGCAGCGACCTGGGAAACGGACCCAGCAGCTCCATCATGAGTGCCAAATGGTCGTCGTCTCGGGAAAAGCTTCGGCCAGAGTGCGGGTCGAAAAGAAAATCTCCCGTCAAAAGCTCGAAGAGCACACAAGCGCATGACCAGATATCCGCTGATGCATCGAAGCCTGCACCCAGAATGACCTCTGGGGAACGGTATTGGCGGGTCTGGATATCCTCCGTGAAATGCTTGTCAGTCCAGCACGCGTTCCCGAAATCGACCAGTTTAACCCGGCTGTTGGTCTCCCAGCCGTGCCATGCCAGCGGGCGTGTCGGCTCTACGTTGAACGTACACCCGCTGAGCGCCGCGACGCCGTTCTCGGTGCGAGCTCCCCCTGGGTGCTTCACGGTCGCCAACTGTTGTGCTGCACTTGGTTTCATTCGATCCGCCGCTGCCGTTGTTGTCATCGTGGAAAGTGCCCCATATCCCGAATCAACGCTGCAAGCTGTTGCCGCATCGTCCGCCTGCTGCATCCGCATGGGATCTTTCTCTTTCAGGTAGGCCAAGCACGACACGACGCCCCCGTGCGCATCCTTGGTGAACTTCATAGACGCGTTTGAAGATGAAGCCTGTGACTGTTCAGATATCGATGAGAGACTTGCCGATGTGAGCGTAGGCCCTTCACCCGAGAATTGGGTTCTGGCGTGGATCAGCTCAGTCGATTGACTTTGCAAGTCCCGCTGAGACGCGACTTCAGCGTCCACAGTGTTCAGCGCTGCACGGAGAGCATTATAGGTCTTGCGTATACGAGCAGGATCCGAGTCCTCGTTGCACGTGATCAGTTCCTCCGTAAGACCGGACTGCACTTGATCAGATATCTGAGTCTGAAGCCGGTCCGCGACTGCAGCACACGCTCGAAACGGAGGCATGCCCTCGCTTTTCGGTTTGCAAGCTCGCTCCGGTTCAGCAAACGTTGGTGCGCACAGTGCATCGGGCTCGGACTGTGGGCGCTTCGCGTTTGGTGTATCCAGCACGAGCTTTGGCTTGGAATTGGATGCCACATCCGAGAGATCCACTTGCGCGTTCGAGGATCGCTGGCCCTCAAACGAATGCAGTATAGGTCCATATCGTTGTTCGAACATAGACAAAGCCTCCGAGATTGCTTGTCCGGCTAGCTCTACCGTTGCTTCACGTGGAGGCACAAATAAGCAGTTCTCTGGTTTGACGTCGGTGTGGATAATCCCGCAATCACGATGGCAAAAATCGAGCGCTTCAAGTAAATGCACGATAACGCGTTTGGCGATGGGGAGCGGCACCCCACGATAGCCGTGATACCGAATAAGCGAGAGAAGACTGCGTCCCAGAACCTCGAACACCAAACATACATGTCGCCCATTCGGCCCGATCAACTCAAAGTGATCCAGGAAAGTGACAACAGGTGTTCCGCGCAAGGGCGCCTTCTCTCTAATGGTTGCCAACAGAGCGATCTCATCCCGTGCCGCGTCGGTGTAGTGTCGGGCTGATTTTTGGATCTTGAGCGCAACCAGCCCAGATCGCTCCTCATCCCAGCATAGCCAGACGGTGGAGAAATGGCCCCAGCCAAGTTTGCGAAGCACAATATACCGTCCGTTTTTCAGTGCGTCTCCGATCTGGATCGGATGGTAGCCTCCGCTGCGGTAGTCTGCAGCATCTTCAGTGTCCGAGTACTCCATGGCGTCCTCGGTGAGATACCAATTCCCCGTATCGCTTCGTGACGTCTCACTCCGCCCATGCGTTTGCACCGCCTCGCGTTGTGTCCTGTTTTGAGACGCCACGCTCTCATGATCCGCATCTGGTGCTTGTTCACTAAAGCTCAAAGCGGTCGTCTCCTTGTTGCGCTGCTGGTATTCCCAGTCGCGGGGAAGGTAGCCACCACCGGTACCCGGAGGCTCAGGACTCGCTCCTCTCCCCGCTGATGGACCTTCTACAGAATACGAAGACTCATAGCTTGGAGAGAGCGACTCGCTCGGTGTTTTGGCTACTGGGTAAGCAGGTACTTGCTCCATGACAGGCTCGACGTGTCGTAGTGGTGAGCACGCCGGTCCGCCCGCCAAAGCAACGAACATGAAATCGAACACGATCACTTTGCGCTGTAACCACTACCTCGTAAGAACGCTCTCAATCAAAAAATCAACCGAGTAAGCGTCCGCCGCTCTCAAGCTATGCGTCTGAGGTCTGCTTGACTCCCTGACGAACTGTCTTCACGAGAGAAGTCACGGCGGTTCCTGTTCCAGTGGTCAGATCTTCGGAAACGGCGGTACTGCGTTCCTCACTAAACAAGACCGAGCATAGCGTTAAACACGACTCACCGTTCGCACAGAGTGCTCTGCTTTTAATCGGACCGTCGCTGAACCTCAGCAAGCAGATACGAGCCAGACGCTCTCTCCACTCCTTCGTGAATAGCTCATGCGTTGGAAGAAATGCTCTACAGTCGACGTGGACGCTGGCAGATCTGCGATGCCGCCGCCGAACTCATGCCACACACCGGTCAACGCCGGTAAGCCTGGTGCCGCGAACGTTTTCGCGAGCTTGGAGGCGTATCTCCAGCGCAAGATCGGGGCTCGTACCCGCGACACGCTTCGCGGCAGAGACACGTGTCCAGGTGGGCAGTTCCACTTCTGGCTTGAAGTCGCAGGATCTCACCGCACGCAAGTCACGTGACGTGTCGGCGCGGGTGCTGGCCGATTGCGCGACGCTGCCGCCGTCGACGCATCGATCGCCGGGGTCGGGCAGCGTCACGTGCCGCGCAGCGCATGCATCACGCTGCCAGTGCATCCGAGTGGAGGTATGCGTGATGGACGGTATCCGAAATGCGAATGTGTATCATGGGATCAAAGATCCATGATCTATGGGAACATTTTGTTGAACACAAAATGAACCATACTGCATCATGTGTTGCTGTTGCGGAATGACGGATACACGCCCTAATGGCGTTATCCATCGCGTATCGCGGGCGGTGATCCCCGGCTTATACACGAAATCGTACGCCAGAGCGCACTGCACCGTACCGCTGGTGGCTACGGGTGCAGGCACTGGATCGATCGATCGAACGAGTTCGGTTCTGGTGCAAAGATCTCACTGAATGATAATGGCGATTCAGAGACAGGACTCTCTGCCGTACAAAGGGCGAAAAGCCGTCCCCGATGCAGATGTTTCGGAAACTGCGTTTGCCCTTCACGTTCATGACTTTATCATGTTCCCGATAAAGTTGAGACGTGCTGTTTTCGCTATGCTCCATCAGGGCGTTGGATCACAGCTTCGGGGGACTGACTGTGGTCAACGGGCCCTGCACCCGCCTTCGAAAGTACAAGGCTCCGGTAGCGCGCTATCAGTTGGTTCTGGAGGGCATAACGAGGCGGGTTCGGATACGTTGCGGTAAGTCTCAGGTATATCCGCGTCGCCGGAAAGTGTGCCGCCGCGCTACGTACCAAGCATTGCATGCGGCTAGATGCCATTATCGGTTATTCTGTTTCACTGCTCTGGTTCCTTCAACAGCTCGGAGCGTTATCGGGGACAACTGGCCCGGAACCCCGTGTGTGTGTGAAAGAGCGGTGTCGCAGCGCTGGAGCCGAACACCGATTGTTCTTGTTGCTGCCGCTGGTGCTGCTGAGCAGCGCGCGCCCTTGAAAGAGTGCGCTTGTACCTTGGACTGCACGGATATGTGTGTCTTCGTGCGAGTGCCTGGCAGGCCGGCGGCACTACGGAGTGAGGTTTGGAAGCGCAGCGCTCTTCTGTGCCAGTGGTCACCGGTCGCCTGGTGGTCGCGTCCTCGCCTCGCGCTTGGTTGCCGTGGAACGCGTCGAAGTGCCGCGGAGAGCACACCAGCGACGCTCGGACGAGTTATTTGCACAGCGCTTTCGTCCAGTCTACGAGTACGGGTCAACAAGGCGCTTCGAGAGCGCTTCTCTCGACGACAAGCGGATGAGCTGGTGCGTTCTGGCCGGGTCACGATTAACGGAAACCCGGCAACGCTCGGAGCGCGCGTCTCCGTGGACGACGTGATCGCTGTCGACGGAGAGCTGGTTTCCCTGTCGCAGAGCGCGTTCATTGCAGAAACTGACTTGGCTGCTATTGATTCGTGCTTTGTTTATTTCAAGTACTGGAAACCGGTTGGTGTCGAGTGTACTACCGCCCCAGCCGTACCCGGCAACGTGCTAGAGGCGTCGGGGCTCGGTGCCTGGGCGGACCAGCACCATCTTCGTTTGTTCAACGTCGGACGTCTAGATAAGGACTCAACGGGCGTGTTGCTACTGACGAATGATGGACGCGTCGGGAACGCGCTTCTAGGAAGGAACAGTGGTTTTGTGAAAAGCTATCTGGTCACGCTGGACAAACCGATAGCTGACGAGGATATCGAGGCCATTCAGCAAGGCTTTGTGGTCGAAACCGAATACCGGCACGACAAGAAAGTGAAAACGATTCGCTTGCCAACCTTACCGTGTGCAGTGCGACGGCGCCCGCAACTCAACGAGATCGAAATCGATATTCATGAGGGCCGTAACCGTCAGATTCGGCGAATGCTCATTTCACTTGGGTACCAAGTACGACGGCTGCATCGATTTGCCTTTTGCGGTATTGAACTGGGACCAGAGCTAGATAAAGAGGGTTCCTGGGCGCCACTGAACGAACGTGAACTTGGAATCATTGCGGAGGCGCTGCGTATGCATGCGGAGCACAAAAGCATGCCCAGTCACAAGCGGCCTACCCAGTTTCGCATTCTCGATACAAGGTCATGACGAATGCGCCTGACTTGGCCTCGTACAACATCCATTGTCTGCACGGCGGGTTCACGGGCGTGAGTCGTCTGTCGCTAGACGCATTGGTTCCGGTCTCGTTGAAGCTGGCTACATGGCCTTGTTTCATTGCGATATGACACGTACGGGGCACCACATGGCGTGCAGCCACTGCACGATCCGGTGCGAGTGTGTCTCCGTTGAGCCGCTGAATCCAAAAAGTTGTTTCTGATACCTGAGTTGACAGGGCGATGTTGTCGCGCTCATGAGCGCTCGCGGCTGTCGGGAAACCGCCGTCGCCCGGTCAAGACGCTCTAATGTTTCGAGCATTACCTGTAATCCCGTCATTCTAGACGCATCTTTTGGTGCTGTGCTGCGGAGCATGCGCGAAGACTGGACGAAAGTCGCGCCCAATCGGACCAAACTAGCCCTGGTGTCGCCGTGGCTCCGGTTGCACCACCTGCGAGGCAATGTTGCACTTCAGAACGTTTGGGATCTGGGGCTGCATGCTCCAGTAGAACGTGGACGCGTGGCGTTCCGTTGCAACATGTGCAGTCAGCGCTGCGCGCCGTCGCGACAACAACGTCACCCTGTGGTATTCGTTTTATAAAGTGATTATTTTTCGCCCGCTGTTACCAGCAGCATTCTTCCTAGGGATCAGTCAGATGGCTTCTCTTTGGTATAATTGCTTCTTTTGCGCGCTTCCTCGCTTACTCTTTGCATGATAAACGTATACGTCTTATCAAAGTCAGGAACTGCTCGAAGCTCCAGCCTCGCTCCGCCCTTGAGCAGAATCACGTAGTCTGCGGAGATACCGCCGAACCTTCGAACGTATCGTACTTCCTCAATATCACGATAAACTACTTCGGTTTCATCACGACCCATGAATCCTGCCCGAACGTATATGCTGCGGTTCGAAATACGGTAACGAACCCAGTACTGTCGCGCTAGCGCTGCCGCGAAAGGTATCACGCCGATAACCGTGAGAATCGAAAGCCCCGGCAGAAGCAACTCCGTCCAGGAAGGCGGTCCATCATAGAACGTCTGTTCAGGCTCTAGCGATGATGGTTTGCGAATTGCTTCTTCCTCCTCGTCCACGGACTTTTTGCGAACCTTCATCACCGGAGACGGAAGTCTGCGAAGCGGCGGCCTCTGCGTGCGCCGTCCCACACGCCGTTTCACGCTGGTGGGCGTCACAAGCGGTTGCACCACGCGTGCCGACACAACAGCTGGTAGCGCTACGAACATGTTTGAGACGTATGACGTTCCAACTTGGACTGCTGTGGGAAGCGCTGTTCGCCAGCGTCTCAGTGAATGCCGGGCGTTCTGGTTGCCAACGCCCAGCTCAGTTCCAGAGCACGAGTAGCACACTAGTGTACCTCTGTGAACACCTTGAAAAACTACGCAACCCTTTCCTCTGAGAGTCCTGAAAGCTCAAATGTCTCTAGAGCAGCGTACAGCAATGCGCTTTCTAGTACGCCAAACCGACTGACATAAACAAGTCTACGCCTGTGCCTGGTGTGTGCGGCGCTGCACGCCCTGGATGCGGACACGCGGACGCCAGCGTTAGCGATCGACAAACGTCGCTGTGATTTTGTTTTTCGATGACGAAACCACGAACATGGACCATAGATCCCAGATTGCCGGATGGATACTGACTTTCGGGAAAGCGTCCATCATGATGCGGCACTCTACCTCCAAGTTCCATTACTGATACTTCCTTTCGGATGCACTGGTCGTTTTTTACATACTGTCGAGCGTCAAGCGCCGGTGCGTCACGGTGCATGGGCGAGGCAGCGAGTCCGTGTTCGGTGTGAGAGGAATGCTCATCCGGGGTTTCGCGTCATATAGGGTTTTCCTGGGCAAAGTCTAAGACAGCAAGTTTGTAGATACATAAATCGACCGCAGGATATGCGTGCAGGGGGCGTCGTTTTGTACTCGGCTTGTCCAAATGCTCCGCATATTTGCGCTCGTTACCGATCTGCGCAAAGTGCACGCGAACGATCGAGAGCGGCTCCACACAGACTTGTGGATCGACTCGGAGCGACACTCGGCAGAATCTTGTCTCACTGTTGCCGAAACAGTCATTTGGTGTCGATGTACCCTGGAGCGTGAACATCGCTGGCGAACGAAACGACAAAAGCGCTTCGTAGCGGACCTGCACGGATGGAGTTTCGTTTTGGAAGGATGCGTGCGCAGACGCACGACTCGTTGAAAAGAGCAGCATGATTGTTGCCGGACAGATCGGCTCCGACAGCTGGACTATCACTGAGGCAGAGCCACGGGGAACGTGCCAACACCGACCGCGTGAAAGCGGCGCATGAAGACCCTGCGACTGCAGCATAATGGCTGGCGCAAAAGGCAACGGGCGATGGCAGTTGCGTGCAGCTCGCGATCCGAAAGCAGCCCTCAAGACGCAGCGCACGCGGTTGCTCCAGTAGCTGACAAATGTCCTTGTCCAGGAAGGCTGGGCGCGAATGATTCGTGCTCCAGCCGAGGCGAGCGCGTAATCCGATGCTGCTGTCGACATCCACTGCGAGTTGTGCATGTGCGCACGCTGTCGACGCAGCATGCCTTCGAGGCGCTCAAATCGAGTTTCCAAGCTGCGTACCAGTTGCATAGCGTCCGTGCGAACTGTTGCTAATGACTCGCGAAGCTCCCGTAGCTCTGTCGAGATTGCGGATGCCTGTAGTACATGTACATGTTGGAGATTATCGAGTTCCACAAGCGCGCCTGCCTTGTTGTCACGCAAATATCCAAGCAATGTCTCCACATCCGGCTGTGATTGAGAATCATCCCCGCGCCATGGGGACGAGGACGTATTCTCCATTCGAGTCAGTTGTTCGGAGAGGAGCGCTTCAATCCGATCAATTCGATGGACGAGCTCATTCCAGTGGGAATCAGCGCGAGCAGGAGCGCGATGACGTAGCCACTCGGAATACCAGTGCATTCCAGGCAAAACATGATACGAGGCGATCGAAGCGCTCCACAGAGCTCTCCACGTGGATCTCTGGAACACGGATAAATGCCTAGCCCAGTCGAGTCCAGATCCAAAGTTCGATATCGCGCGTGGCCTCGTAGTTTGTATTGTTTCCCCTTTCATAGACGCTTTTGCATGGTGAGAGAATTGACGCAACCACACAGGCACACTACCTAATCGTGCAATGAGTTGGCCGCTCCGTTGAAAGCCGCTATAAAAGACGCTCACCAATTTTCGCGGCATCAGGTTCCCGGAGAATACTCTTCCCCGATCAGGGATCGAAAGCAATGCGGAGAAGGCTTTTCGATACGCTGGTGCGCCGGGCTTGAGACACCCTGTCAGAACCCAGAGCAAACTGATAAGCACGAACATAGCTAGCTTGAAGGAACGACGACGACGGGGTCGTGCTGCAAGGCTGGTCGTTTCCCAGCGGCGCCCGCGGCCGCCAGACGCAAGTCGCCCGTGTATGCTTGACCAGCGTTCGTGAATTCGCGACACCGCCCATGCCAGAGAATAACTAACCAGATTCAAACTCCATACGAAGCGCAGTGCATCTGAAATCCGCTGAGAAGGCGCGTCTCGATCAGTGGCCTCGAAATGCACGCGCCTTGGGGTATGATTTGCCGGTAAGCGCGTTGCCCGCCCTGACGGGGTGCCAACAAGTTGGACATTGCCCGTTGTGCAACCATCATCGTCAACTGGAGGTCGACACCTGCGGATCTTCTCACTGTGCCGAGTTGAATAATGATGCGCAAGCTTAGGTTCACTTCTGGGCGCGTCACCGCGCTCTGGGCTCTCCACAGAGAAGGAAAGACGCCGTCGCGTGCGTGGCGTTGCTTTCGGCTCTATAGCGGTTGGCGTATTGTTCCGCATGAAGCAACTCGTTACTATTGTGCAGTGCTGCCCCAAATCTAGCCAACTGGGTCCCGAAGACGCTCTCTTTCTCTCGCGAAAGCGCGTGGAAACTGTTTCGATCCGAGGCCAGGCCCCAACAAGCTGACTTGATGGAAGCTCAGATTTCGCTTCTCCAAACTGCTCTACGCCTCAAAGAGGTCGTGTTCGGTCTATCCACGGCGCGTCGAGACGGGCTGCACGGTCCCTCGGTGAGAGTCGAAACACCAGCGGCTTCGAGGCACTTCGCGTCCCCGCTCAGCGTCGTTCGCACTAGTGAGCGCCACGCACTCGTCGGCTCTGCGCTCACCAAAGGTGCGACGCGCTAGCCCCCCTGAAACACCGGAATACCTGAACCAATACCGTTGCTGAGGACAGCTGTGGATGAAGCGACAAGCCTCGCGCGGCTCTTGGTAAGAAAGTTTTTCGCGTGCAGCGCTGCGCCCGGCGTCCCCGAGCCAGAACGCTACGTGTGATCTTGGCGCCAAATCGCACCGATCGGCACTGGACCTCAGAGCAACTGCCACAGCTGCCTGCTACACGAGTCCTCGACCAGGATCGATGCAGCGTAGGCGATCAGCAGTGTGTGTATTTGATTGTTTGCCTGCTTGCGATATCATTGGGTGGTGGTATGATTCCTGAATAGTACTGACTTCCAGAATCGGTAATCAAGCTAGATGCAGCATAGACGATCAGCAGTAGCTGTATGGTTGCTTGCCGGCTTGCTTGCCTGGGATACCATGGAACGCGGCATACTTCCGGTTCGATCATGAAGAATTGTCCTCGTAAATGTTCAGAGCATGCAATCGTTTCGCGATCACGAATTTTGCTGCGCAAGGGCTTCAGAGGATGTCGGCGTGCTCGCGATATCAGCGCGGTATCGGACGCTCGTGTGGGATGCGAGCTGCTTTGGCGCATCTCTTGGCCAACAATTTCAGATTGGCGCCTCTGACGCAAGCCAGCAGCGCATGGGTAAGTAGAAAAGATGCTTCAGATACGGGGTATTTTCGGACAATGCCAGTGCGACACTTTTCACAGAGGTCTGGTTTGGCGTGCGAATGAAACGAGTTTCGGGTGTTCCGTCATCAAGCAGGCGCCTGCAGACCGCCATTGACACTGTATTCGAGTGCGCGTTTTCAGGTACTGCAAGCCGCACGAATGCTACGTGAGACGCGCCGCTGCGTCGAGCCGCACCGTCTCCCCCGACACAGCGCCCTGAATACAGCGAGTCGTATCGTAGGAAGCGGCGAATAGTTGCAGTGGATGCTACATCGCTTCAGATCAAACGTTCCAGATCATCGAGGCAGCGTGGTGCACAGCTGGATTCCTGTAAACAGGGAAGAAACCTCCACAACGCGTTCGGGTATGGGATGCGCTTCTGGCGTGCGCTATGGACAGTTCAGGCAGGCCATGGAAAAGGGCTTGGCATCACGCGCACCCAGCAGCGTCAATTCACAACGACGCAGTTTGTCACGAGATGGCTGCTATGTTGACACTCGGCGCTGCGACGATATCGCTTCCATTTCATTTGCCATGCGGGGAATCGAGCAATGAGCGTCGCACTTGGCGGCGTGCTTCGCCGTCCGCAACGCGCAGCTACCGCAGCTCGAGCGCCCAAGCACACCGCAGACCAAAATGGAGCACTGAACTGCTCGATGTGCTTTAGCAGTTCGATTTCTTGGACATTTTTGAGGTGCACAGCCTCGAAGTACAAAATTTCGCACTAGGGGCTTACAGGTTCATACTCCATTCAAGCATTCTCGGGCGTCTTGTCGATGCGGATGCTTCGATACATCGGCGATGGCATTCGTGATGCCGAGGAAGGCAAGACGATTCGCAAAGCCCTCGAACACGGCATCGTACAATAACTGAGATCGTTATCCAGTTCATGGCTGCAAGCTCTCGCGCTTCCCTTTCGCTACTTGAAGCATGCTCAACTCATGTAGTCTTCATGCGTAAGATCTTCCTGCCTCAAGGCAAATATTTCGTACAACAAAGCTCGTAGCTAGGTTTAAGAGGAAAAATACTCGAGGCTGTCCATTGAAGATTTCTTCACAAGTTCATGCTGAAAGCGCGCTGAGCTTTTTCACTAAATAACGATGATTCCGGTTGAAGAACACATCCTCTTTTCTCTGTGGCCATTGACGAGCATGCATGCAGTATCTGCTTGATTTACCTCATGAGATGCGCCGTCGGAGGCGTGCATCCATTCTGTTTGCGTGGAGAAGGGGTTTTTGGACTCGGACTGGAGTCATTGCAGCGATTGCCCCTGGTGGAGCGTGCTTCACGCCATTGCGCGAAGAAAGTACAGACGGATCGAAGTTTCTCGACTTGAACTCCAGTCTGGGTTTTCCTTCTAGTACTTGTTTCGTCATCAACAACATTGCGCTAAAGAAATTGCTCTATAAAAAATGGAACAGCGCGCGCTTGCGGTGCGGCAGACAAGGCACTCGCCGAGGGCACCGCCCAGAATAAGATCGTCGTCCTAGATGCCACATGCATCGCGGAAACCGAGGAAGCCATCGAGAAGCACCTGCAGTACCCGTCAAGGACCTGTACCCAGCACTGAAGCAAACCTGCACATACGCCCCAGGGCTGCCCTCGGAGCGGATTCCCCCAGCCAGATAGAAGCACCAGACCGCAGTCGAGTCGCACCGGTTCCAGGGAGGTACCGAGAGTGTATGCAAAGCAGATGCGCGCCTCAAGCGAACTGTAAGTCACAACCTCCGCTTGTCTATTCATTGTGTCGACAACGGAAGCAATTGGCGAAAGCGCGGATCTAGCACTGCCATCGACATCTTTCGACTGCCTACAAGTAAAGCTGGAGCGAACGAAGAGACGCTTATAATGAAAACCTTATATAAAATGGAAGAAAAAAGGAAAGCAGTCGGAAAAAGGAAAAGCCTGGTGTTGATGACCCTAGGAAGCGGCCTGAACGTTGCTGTGGTTTACGCCCAACTGAGGTACATGGATCCTGCCTCAGTAAACCCGCTAGGTGCGTCGCGCTATCAGGAGCTACGGCGCCGACGCGCGCACAAGTCGTCGTTGCAGCACCGGCATCTGTGCGCACCAGCGCCACTTTTTTTCCTCTCTGCTACTACGACTGCTGTTGCTGTTACTGCGTTTACTGTTGCTGCGCTACCGTTCGATACCAGCGTTCTGATCCGAAGTGCGTACACTTCGGTGTGCGGTTCGTTTCATCGAGCGAGGACTTGCGGCATGCAGACCCACGGTGTGCCGTTTGCGCCAGACCCTACGCGTCAGTCCGCGAATCGACTACGGGTACCGACGGTGGCGACGAACCCCGCAGCGCAGGTGCCGCCACCGGCCCCACCGCAGGGCCCGCGCCACGACACCACGGTGTACCAGGAAGCACGACCCGCTGGTGACTTGCGCGTGCCGCGGGAAACCTGGAACTTGCAGGCTGGGAGCCTCGAGAACACCTTCAATGCTGGGGGCGCTTGGCAACCTCTGCAAAGTGAGGCAGTTGGTGCCCCCGGCACGTTCTTCGAGCCGGTGTCATCGGCGGCGGCCCGTGATATTGGCTTCAGTAACGTAAGACTGCGTTCGGATAGCGCTGCTTACCAGCAACACGGGAAGAACATTTACGGACAGCAGTATTGGAACCAAATGTTTGGCAGTGGTCAAGCCCTGACTTCCATGGTGAGTCAGTTTGCTCGCGTGGCATGGTTGAACATGAGCGGCACATCGCCGCAGGCAACCCAGGGAGCCAGCGTGTCTCCGGATGCCGGCATCTGTCCACAGAGTTGGGCGTTTTACGGAATCCCAAAAGTTTATTTTCAGGTCGATGTGGGATACGTCATGCGAAAGCTGTTGATTCTGTTTTTCCCTTTCTACCACCGGTCCTGGTCTCGAAAACGAAAACCGATCGATCCGTTTGTGAACCCGATGGACCCGGATGCAGCTATCCAGCATACGACGCAGCGCTTGCTTCCACCGAGCGAGGACCCGAATGCACCCGATCTATACATTCCAGCGATGTCGTTCGTAACCTATGTGCTGCTTGTCGGCTTGCTGCGTGGAGCGGAGGGCAAGTTTACGCCTCAAGCTATGGGCGAATGGGCATCGATGGGCCTAATTGTCATCGTTTTGGAGGTGTTGCTCATCCGTGTGGCGCTCTTCCTAGCGCAGGGTCCGTCGGTGCCATGGTTCGATCTGATCGCATATTCGGGGTACAAGTTCGCGGGGCTCGCCTTTGCGACCGCGTCTACGCTTTTGGCTTCACGGCTCACGCATGGTCGAACTTATGTGTCATTAGCAGTGTTGCTCTATGTCTCCCTGATGATGGGTCTATTCTTACTTCGCTCATTCAGAAGACTGCTCCGTTCGGAGAATCCAAGCGGGGATATGTCAACGATGGCGGCATACGATCCGACATCATGGGACACTCAGCAAGCTCGACGCAACTATGTGCTGCTCTTCATCGCGCTGTTGCAAATCCCCATCTATTTGCTTCTTGGCGTGCAAACCTGGCGTCATTTATAGTTGGGGCGTTCGCGCGACAGAGCGCACAGGCCTCGTTGACGCAAGTGCACATTCGCGGTGGCGGCATCCATGAAGGCCGCCAGCGCGGCCTACGAACTCCATGTGCTCTGCTCCAACAAGCGGTACACGTGCACCCGTCACACTGGAAATTCCGAGTCGTTACGCTCAAGAATTTCGACTTTTTGGAGCACCATACTCGTTCATCCACTGCCACGGAACCGGTCCCAGGTGTGTAGGTGCGGCGCCCCGGCCTTGCTGACTCGCTGAACCGTCCCATACCAGTGGCGTACCCCACGCGAGAATCTAAGCCTATCTCTCATGGCCACTGATATGTTTTCATCGAAAATCATCAGCGTTTCACGACGATGCCGACGCTGAGTCCTAAAAGACTCGATCGACACTTCGCTTGACACAAAGCCGCTCACCGCTCCAAAAGCACCAACCGTTCCCAAATGTTGATCGCGGCATTCAGGGGTCGGAGCAGATGGTGCTGGCGCGCACGGTCGCTGGTGGAATCAAACCATGGCAAGTCGCTCGCCTTCGACTACCCAAGAATCTGTCCTTCGGTAACCCGTGCGGCACATAAAATCGTGCATCCATCTGTGTTTCATCCTCATCTTTTCTACATGTTTCAGCGTGAACCGGTGCTCATGGTGCGTGCGTGTTGTCCTCGACTCATCGTTGTGTATCCACTGAATCGATTCCTGCAGTCACTCGATGCCAACGTCGAAGGATCAGTAGTACAGCGCGCCCGGCGCCATGGGCTATCACCAAAGGAAGCGACATTTCTGTGATTTGTCTGTCTACAATGATTGAATTGATTGCCAAGTGCACGCATCGCGCCTCTATAGAGCCGAAACTGTTGGCGACCACAGCTGATGTCTTTCGCTCCTTCCAAAAATCGTCCGAATGAGCCGTTTGGGGCACTGGTGTACTCGTCGAACGAAGCGTTCACAGCATCCCGATCAGTTCAATACAATGCTCAGCATGTCGAAGCGGACAAAGAAGCAGTCACTCTTCTTCTTGGTATACCTCCGGGTGTCCATCAAGACTGACGTCCGGTGATGACCAACCCTGCAACGTTGAGCCGCTTCACCTGCTTTTCGTTCAGGCTTTTCGCTCCGTCCGCTGGATAGAGTCGTATGGTGACGTCCATGGCGCCTTTCAACCCGGGATCCGCGCCAGCCCCGAAGTGTTTCTCTGCATCTACTCTGAACGGCTGGAATCGAGTGTCGTCGCTCGACTGAGGCCTAGATCTCACGAAGCGCATGCCAACTGATATACTCTCTGCCTCTACCGCCACTGTGAACATCTCTCCATTTCCATGCTGCAAACGAGAAACCCTCGAGCGAGCCTCGTTAGTGCTCTTCGCGAAGCGGTTCGAATGCAGGATGCGTAGTCGCAGAGACGAGCCGCAGCACATTGATAACGCCCTCAGTACACTATACGAGTGTCTACCATGAAAGAATGGGTCATGGTCCGACATATACGAGCCGCGTCCTATCGAGGCTTGCGAATTCGTGAGCACAAAAATGCCCGTAAGGCACGTGCATTGCTCTGAAGGGCTCTGCTTATGAAAATCTAGCTACACGAGATTCAAGAAAGCCGGGAATCACACTCAAAGAATTCTTTGGATACGACTTGGGTGGTCGTGGCGCTCTAAGCAACACGATGAGGCTGGGCGGTCTGCAGCGACTCCTGACCTCGCAGCAGCATCTCCTCCGAACTCGAACCAGATTCGATCGCTTCCGTCACCAGCTCGTCGTTTGCCTCTATCGACACCGCAGGAAATCCTTCCACCAGTCACCGTGTCTCGGGTCCAGTGTTTTGAGGGTATAACGCTCTTGGCGTGCGCCTCATAAAACGCTCCACAAGGACAGACACATGCGTTTGGTCATTGAGACTGGTTTCATTCTTAATTGCATATGGACCGCAGATTTCCTTCGATCCCGGATGGAGTGCGGCGATGCGTCAGGGTATTCGAGGAGGCGAATGTTGAAACCTCGTTTCCGATGATCAGGCTTTAGTGCTTCCTTTGCTCTCGCGTTAGGTGTCACGCGAAGGTATGATCGAGGAATACGGAAGGAACATGGACAGCGGGCAGCCTTGCGTACATAGCTCGTACAAAGCGTTGGTTGACGAAGTGCGTCAACACAATCGAAGCTCAGCGAGCCTTCCTCGAGTAACAAGCGACGCGATCCCCAATGGCGACCTGCGTCTCACGTTTTGGAAGATTCCCCCAGTTGATGTATACTGGCAGGGACAGCCCGGTGACGGATTCAGAAGGATTTCTCAGCCTCGGCAATGCTTCCATCCTACAGGACCTGGTCCACCTGCCGGGAGGATCCTTTACTGATTCATCAGGTGGTTGCCTCTCCTCTTCGTTTACTTGCCTGGGCAGCATTCAAATGTTCGCGGCACTCTATATCAGGTTTTGCTGTGGATGCAGACACACTCCATGGAAGGTGAGGCTGAAACGCGCTTACTGTCTGTACGGATCCCCGATTCCTATAACGCAGCTGTTCGTCACTTCAAAGTCGCGTGCGTGCCGACGGACCAAAGCGCATTTCTCAGCGCTCTCGACCCGAGACGCAGTAGTGCGGTGCAGAGCTGATGAAAGTAGAGAACGACTCGACGAGCAACTGTTTCATGGATGCGAGCGACTCGCCTAGAAATCTGTGAGCGTGAAAATGGCGTTTGCCAATACAAAAGACGCCTTGGAATGGATGGAACTGTGGCGGATAGGCTCGAACGAAGAGCAGCTCAACGTCGCTGGAAGCCGTTTACATTTTCGCGGCTTTTGAGCGACTTTATAATAAACCAGGACAGGAGAATGCGTCAACGATCGATGAGCTGTTGAAAGACGCCGTCCGCTTGGCGAGTTGTTGGCGACAACGTGACAGCATCGCTGCTAGAGCCATCGCTGCTAGAGCTGACGTTCACAGCATGCTCGCGTATCGCGTTTTACGATCAGTGTTTTGTCCCTCTTTGAATGCCCATAGGCAGGCCTGTCACTTCCCCTGAATCATGGTTCGTCGAATGTGACAAACCCGTGTTCATCGTGTAATTAGCGTTCAGATAAAAGCACGAAACCCGTTTGGAGAGGTTCAGCGAGCGTCCGTCAACCATTGATGCCGGTGTTTTTCTTCATCCATCCAATGCCCTTCATCACCGTTCGTATCAACAGTATGGAAAATAAAACTTTTGTGGCTTTTTTCATTCCATTTCGTAGAGAACGTCTAGAATGGGAATGGAATGCCGAAGAAACATTTGTCCAGCTAAACTTGGCGAGGTTCTCTTTTGTTGCATGACGTTCACCATAAAATCTCCGAGGAGGGTGCTCCATCCACCTGCTGACCGCAGAATGACTGACTTGGATTATGAAGCTAGTTGTTTCATCAGGTACTGGAGGTGTTTTTACGTCTTTTCGCGAAGTTTCTTCAATCTCCCGGACACAATCCTTCAATGGAGTACTGGTGATGAAAACGTTCGCGCCGGAAAAAGTATTCCAGAATTCACTGTTATGAGTCTAGAGCCCCGGGCCTGCTATGTTGCATACGGCAAACGCTGTATCTTACGGGCGCTCGTAGTCGAGAGAACGTTCTTTGCGCTGTGGCAAACCATCGTATACGGCATCTTGTCTATGCAGTCTCTGTGGGTATATGTTCCAGACTCGAAAAGACGTGCCCGCATAGCTTTTGCATCTATTGCTCCTTAATTCGTAGGGGGACACTCCGACGCTGTATCCAATGCAGGTTCATTCTAGGCGTTTTATCGTGTCACGAGTCGGGGTACCAATGCAACTCCAGAGTCACGGTGTCGCGTTACACCCGGGTCATTCTTAAATCCAACAGGTCCTCTAATGATGGCGTATGCAGCTCGTTTCTGGGCCTCGCCGCATTGTCATCAACACCAGCTCCTTAGAGCTTTCCCTTAACTGCTCCCATTTTCTCTCTGTTAACTCCGGTTTTCCATCCGCCAGTCCGTCCGCCCTCTTCAGTTCCGTTACCAACAGCCGAAGAATGTTGATGGCAGCACTCAAGTCCGGATTTCGCTGATTCCGGCTAGAGTCGATTCAGTGGATGCACACCGTTGCGATCTACGCTTCGCTTGCATGTTCATCTGGTTTGTACGCAGCGTCGATGAACGGCCTTCGCAGCAGCGACACTCGATTGCGGTCAGGTGTCCCCATGAGTCCATTATATATCCTTTTCCCATGGCTGCACTGCAACGCATGAGCGCATGCTTCATAGATCGATGCATGTCCTTGACGGCTACAGAGCGCTGGTCTTGATGCGCTCCTCCGTTTCCGCGCCCTATGCCGTACCCTACGATCACGAGCTTGCAGCGGGCAAGGCCCTGGTCGAATACTCTGTCCGCTGCAAGTGCAAGCACAATCTTCTCGATTTCGATTGAGGATTTCCGCGACGCAATCTTGCTCGTGATGAACTGAGTAGCGGAAGGAAAATCCGGGCTGAAGAACAAGTCCAGCCAATGTCGACACGTCTACATTCCCTTCGTCAGAGGCATTGACAAAGTCTCCAATGCAAGCGACCGCTCCGATGAATACAGACTGGGTCCAAGACCCTTTTGCGTGAAACAGGAGTGACGGGAACCTATGGTAGCATTCCCGAAAACAGTAACATGCTGCTGATGTCGAATGCCTTGTCATCAAAGGCCACCAGGAGAGGCGGATTTTTCTTCCGCACAGAGTCGATTACTTGAAGTTACAAAGTCAGTGAACTTTCCGCTTGGGCTTGCGAACAAGTCATCACAAGCCGACGTCAAGAAATGTGACTCGTCTATCTAGCGGCACGAAATGCTCCATTCACGAGTTGCGTTGAAACGGAAAGATGCAGAAAGGTAAGAACGCTCGATCTGAACACACTTCAAATAAGCAAAGAAGAAGCTTGCGAGCACTTCAGTGTTCCATTTTAAGCTGACAATACATCTAGCACCCAGAACGTCACTGAGTCCGATCTCCAACCATAAGTCGCGGTCCGAAAAGCGATGCTGAACGAGGAGCTTGTACGCTGTACGGGGATTCACGCAGCGCGAATGCTTCACGCTCGGGGTTCGGTCCCCGATCCAGTTGGTTTCAAGGCTCCATCAGCATCCCGTTTCATTCACCGTTCATCATCTAGTGTATGGACGGGCACCCGCATTGCGTCAGCTGCTCACGAGACACCAGCAACTTCACCATCGCTATCGATAGGCGCAGCGCCCCCGGTGCTGCCTCATGCATCTGAGCGCTGATCCCATCGAGCGTACGGATCCAAAGCTCATGGAACGTCGTCACATTCGGAAAAGTGCCACGACCTCCTTCCCTGATGCCGATACCCATTGCGAACCCGACAGGCCCCATTCCATGCATCAATAGAGAAAAACGTTCTTCGATCAACGAAACATCAACAGTTTACCGTGATCCCGGATTCGAGGCACCAGCGTTGACGCGCTGGCGGGCGCAACGTCGATGCAGTCGCCGTCGCAGGTGTGCATCGTTACGAAGCGCCTCCTTCGGCGACGTCCTGACTGACCCTGCGACCTCATATGATGCGTCACGTGCCGTGCTTCTTGTATTCCTTTCTAGGTAACAGCTCCACCGCGCGTCGGACTGATGTGCAGCGTGCTCGGCACTTGCAGGCACAGCTGAGCACTGCTTGCTGGCGACGGGCACAGCGAACGCGCACAGCACAAGGTCTCGGTGACGGCTGCAGGGTGGCGTTCTGGCGAGGCGTCCCCAGGAGGCCAGTCGCAGAGCGATGGTGGAGTCCTCGAATGGACGTCAACTCGAATGACTTTCGCGTAGGCTTGACGATAGAAGTGGATGGTTCACCGTTTAAAGTGATCGAGCACTTGCACGTCAAGCCGGGCAAAGGGGCTGCTTTTGTGCGCACCAAACTGAAGAATCTGCTCACCGGAAATACGATGGAACGAACGTTTCGAGCTGGTGAAACAGTTCCAGAAGCACAAGTAGAAAAGTTTGAGGCCCAGTATACGTATCCAGCGGAAAATGAATACGTGTTCATGAACATGGCGACTTTCGAGGAGGAGCACGTGCCCAACGAAGTGGTCGGTAATACGGCCAAGTATCTGCGCGTGGGGCAAGACGTCTCAGTCACGAAATGGAACGGGAAGCCCATTGAAGTCGAGGTTCCAGCGACGCTGACCTTGGAAGTTGTTGAGACGGATCCAGGCGTGCGCGGAAATACGGCTCAAGGCGGATCCAAGCCAGCGAAACTGGAGACCGGCGTCGTCGTCCAGGTGCCGTTGTTTATCGAGGTTGGCGAGAAAATCAAAGTGGACACGAGAACTGGCTCCTATCTATCGCGGGGATAGCACACGATGCCCTGCAGCAGCAGCAGCAGCAGCAGCAGCAGCCGTCACAGAATGACGCGTTGACGCCGGCTGCCTCGCCAGCGACAAGTGCCCGGCTGCAGATATCGGCATCGAATCGAAAGGAACTGTAGGGTTACGATTCCTCAGAGAGGCATGCTTGGGCACCGAGCTGCATCGTTGAGGCGCGCTCAACGGTATGCACTGGCAGCAGCAGCAGCACGCGGAAAGGTCGTGGAACGGCGCCTCTTGGACTACATGTCGCATGCACGAGGCGGGTGCTCGGCCTACTCATGACTGGCGAGAGCGTTTGCATATAGCCGTGCGGAACGCGCATCCAAAGGCCCGCGCTTGTTCCCTTTCTGACCAGGTGGCATCGGTGATGTGCACGAGTCGTTGCCCTGCTATGTGGTCAATGTTCATGCACGGCGATGCGCTCCTCACGCGCTTCATTTGCCGAACAGATGCGTATTCTCCACTTTGCTGGGTACTTTGCCTCAGGAGGGACGCATGGGGAAAGCAAGTGATCGGTGCAGGCTGGTAGGTACCTCTTGCAGTGTGTGAATCTCCAAAAGCGATTTGTGGGGCAATGCACAGGCGGTATCGTCCACGCACACCATATTTCGAATACATGCGGACTGGAGTTCGTCTGCGCCCCGAATGGAACTGCTGCACCACGGAACGAGGCATGGAAAGGGCGTTGGTGCCGGCGAGCAGGGTCTCAAACAAACGAGTTTGCTTCGGTTACAACCTGTTATGGGGATGTGCGTCCTGCCGTCTCTGCAAGACGATTCGACACAAGCCATCCCATCGCTGCGCAAATACGGCTTGATGCACTAGGGAATCATCGGCAATGTTGCGCAGCGCGCGCTCTAGGAACGTCGTTTAAACTGCTCCTGAGGGACCTGTTTCGTTTTACACACTACATGCGAGGTACGGCGCCTGGAAGGCAGCCATACCGCTGCTGTGCCTGCCGCAACGGCACGGGACGCAGGTGCTGCAGAGCCAGCAACTACATTGCCCTGCGGATTCCCGTCGACGGGTCGTGCAGCGGCGCCTGTCCCTGTCAGCAACGGCGTGCATGCTCGCGGAGCGGCTGCTCAATGCACCAGGCAAACGAAGAACAAACGGCATGCATCCGGGTAACACCAGTTCTCGTGCATTTTGCTGCTGCTCAGAGAACGCGCCCTTTCATCTCCTTGGGAATCGGGAGCCCCATGACTGAGAGGATCGTCGGTGCCACGTCGGCAAGGGTACCTTTCGAGCTCTCTTCTTTGAAATGCAGCTTGCCATCTGGATCCGCGAGGATGAACGGAACAAAATTCGTCGTATGCGAGGTAATAGGCCGACCGTCCTCGGTGAGCATGCATTCCGCGTTACCGTGGTCCGCTGTCACGCAGAGTACGTAGCCGAGCTCTTGACAGCATTTCCATATCTGACCAATAACCTTGTCACAATGGGTACATGCTTCAACAGTGGCCTCGTAGACACCGGTATGACCGACCATGTCAGGCGCAGCGAGATTGCACATGATGAAAGCATACTTGCCAGACTTCATTGCCTCTATCAGCGCCTCACCGACTTGGTACATTGACATTTTCGGTTCCAGATCGTAGGTCGGTACCTTTGGAGAGGGAATCAGCTTCCGGTCCTCGCCTTTGTATGCTTTCTCGACGCCTCCGTTGAAAAAGAATGTCACGTGGGCGTATTTTTCGGTTTCCGCCGTATGAAACTGAAAAAGATCATGATTTCCAATCCACTCGGCCAGAACATTCTTCATCTCAACTGGCGGAAACAGCACTGGAAACGGAAACCGAATATCGTACTGAGACATGCAGTAGATGCCCAGGTCTTTGGGGACCTGAACCTTGGTTTCGTAGGGCGCAGGCTGTCCCAGGGTCTGAACGATCTCGCGCATACGATCCGACCGAAAGTCGAAGAAAAGAAGCGTATCCTTGGATGTAATACACCCTTTTTTGCATACAATGATGGGTTTCAGGAATTCATCGGTCTCGCCACCGTCGTAGCGTTTCTGGATCGTGTCCAAGACGTCAGCGGTTTCCTCGCCATCGCCATTCACGAGCCCGCGCAAGGCCAGGTCGATCCGGTCCCAGCGCTTATCACGATCCATGGCATAGTACCGACCAGTACAGGTAGCGAGTTGCATATGTTCTCCGAGTTGCCGCATATGCTTCAGAAGCTTCTCGATAAAGCCCTTGCCGCTATGCGGATCCGTATCGCGCCCGTCCGTGAACGCGTGAACGTAGACTTCCGGCACATTTGCATCCTTGAGAATCTCAAGCAGCTTGTGCAAATGTCGTTCATGCGAGTGCACGCCGCCATCCGATACGAGTCCCAGGAGATGCATCCGCCCATTCGACACTGTTTTCGCTCGGTCGATCGCCTCGAGCAGGGTCTCGTTTTTCGCCAGACTCCCTTCTTTCACAGCCAAATCGATGCGAACCAGATCCTGGTACTGGGGACGACCTGAGCCGATCGTGAGGTGGCCCACTTCACTGTTCCCCATGACGCCCTCGGGGAGGCCCACCGCCAGTCCAGACGCATCCAACTCGGCAAAGTTCCGTCGTTTGCTGTAGAACTCGTCCATGACTGGCGTATCAGCAGCGAGGATCGCGTTTCCATAATCACTCTGGTTGATTCCCCAACCATCAATACAAATCAAAACCACAGGGCGCTTCACTTTCTGATTCATGGCTATCGCGCAACGTCTTTTGCAGCAAGTACGCCAAAACGTTGAACTTAAGTCGTTCCAGCGGTGATGGCGTGTGCTTGTGGGTACCGCCACCGCCGCTGCCGCTGCCGCCTCACACCGATCGACGGCGTGCGTTGCACCGGAGGATCAGCGGCACGCGGTGCGGCGAGAGGTCGCCTGGTGGGGATGCGGCGAGCCTCGACGACTGCCTTCGAGACGCATCGCCTGCTGAGCGGCAGCCGCGCTGGCGCCGCAGTGCGGGATAACCCACGCATAGGTATAAAATGAACATTTATGTATTTTTTGGGTCGAAAGGATACAGCCACTGCGGAGCCCTGATGCGCCACCAGCACGGAGGCGCCGTGTGCGTGCGATGCACACGTCACCGTGCCAGCGTCGAAGCGAGGTCGCCCTACGAGGCGGACCTGCTACACGGCCGTGCTCGTGCAAGCTGAAGCGATCGACGATCTGTCTTGCTCACTGATTGGTGAAAAGGCATTGAACACCGCAGGACGCTGCTTTGTAGACCTCGGAGGAACAGGAGAACGGCGCGTTTTGCTGGATGACTCGGGAACGCGTCGCGCACGCATCACGAAAAGTGGTGCTGGTACGCTGACAGGCACGAAACACACACGCTCAGTTCCCCAGTTTGCCTACTGCATGAGCTATTCGCAAGCGGGGTGATGGGATTTAGCGCTTTTACTGGATGGAATGAACAGCTGTTCGAATACGCATGCCTGCCTATTCACATGGTCCGGTTCGGGGCTGCCTGTATCAAAGGTACCCAGGTGCCTGTAGACATGCTTCCTGGAAGCAATTACCGTACAGGATCCGGCGTCAGCGGCACAGCAATGCATGTAAAGGGTGTTTGGTTGCCTCGGTGCCGAGACCAACCGCTGGTCATGGCTACGGTGTTGCCTGGCGTCGGTCTCGCCCCGAGAGCCGTGGCACCCTAGCAGCGGCTGCGGTATGCCACGGACAACACACCTGCGTAACAGAATCAGAGCGCTAACTCTTCACAGATTCGCATCTGTAACGCGGATACCGATCACAATCCGACACACCTGTATAAAGGAATGCGTTGCGTCGGGCTTCTCGCACGGCAGGTTTGCGACGGTGCATAGCGTGCACCGGGCATCGACACCGGACCCACAGCGCCTCGGCACGCCACTGCACTTGCCACGAGCACTCGCGATGCTGGCACAGCGCTCGTGCGGGCAATCTCACATGAACTGCTCGGGGTTGGCGACTCGCCTGGCAGCGCGTCTTTCCTTGAACCGCCAGTTCGTCAACAACAATCCCAGACAAGACACGGTCAGCGTGTCCAGTACTGGGGACCGTAAATCGCGAGCCCCAGCGTCAGACAGATCGTCACACTGATACCTGCGTACGCGTAAGCGTACTCAATGTTTCGCTCGCGGTAGAGCTCGCCTACAAAAGTCGATACTGTACTCAGGCAGCCATTGAACCCGAGGACGAACGCTTTCATCATGACGACGACCCAAAAAGAGCTCACCCGCAAGAGTACACCATCTGCAACCGCATCAAAGCAACAAGCCAGCACATTTGCGGCAAGCGTCCCGAGCGGAAGCCACGGATGTCGCCCATTGAGATGCACCGAGAGTTGCCATCGTAGGATCACGCCGAACGGTGCAAAAATGCACGCCATCCAGTAAGATTTGCGGGTCTGGTCGGGATCCAAGCCAACACCGACAGCTGCCAAGGTCAGCAGGATTGCACTCAGGACACCGCATATCACAAAAGCATAGAAACGTCGGCGGTGGTATGCAATATCCTCATGGGATCCGATGGGGATCTTGGGGCGACGACGGCCCCAACGATCGTGGCCACCGGTGAGCGCCGCTGCTGCGCGAGCGACCTCATCCACAGCCGACAGCGAGCGTCGCGGTTGCCTTGCCCGCGAGCGCAGCTCCCGATATCGGAGGTAGAGTTGGGCAAGCTCCTCGTCTCGACGGGCGTAGACATGCGATATGAGGAAAAATCGAATGGATCGTTCAGTGTGCAAACCGAGCGTGAACGAGAAGATCGGGATCTCCAGCCCAATGACCAGAGCGAATAGCGCGCGGAGCCACTGATTCGATGGGCTCTTGCCGCGTGCAAACATCGCAACTAGCTGCTGATTCCAGCTCGAAAACGTTGTTAGGGAACCGCAGAGACCTGTCGCCAGTCCAGTATGTATGTACGGCATGTGCGGTTGGAAAGCATCATCGCTACCAATCAAAAAGCCTATGAGAAACGAGCCCAGCGCATTCGGTGGTAGCACTTTGAAAACCGCGCTGTATTCAGAGGTCACTGCCCCGACCGAGGGCCCGAACACGAGGTCGAGTCCGGTGCGGGCGAGCGTTCCTCCGATGCCGAAGAGAGCCATATGAAAAACGTCGTTCAGGAGGAACGCGAACTTGCTTCCCAGGAAACCGGTGTTATACGGGTTGTGCACCTCTGCGCGGGAGGCAACGTTCTGTTGGGTGCTCACGCGTTTCGCCAACGAAACCCGCGGCGAAGGTGCACCGCCTTCGTCTCCCTCGGGCCCTACGAGACCATTCTCCAAGTTTGATAAGCCATTGGAATCAACCACGCCCAATTCATCTGGCGCCACTGGAAAAGCTCTCAAGAAGCTCTTTTCTGCGAACACTCGTTCGAGCGAAGCCGGGCCCGACTCGTCCGGGGTCATGGAAAAATCACAGCCACGAGGGCGCTTCACTTATCCGTTCGTTCCCGAGGACGAGTCAGACTAGAATAAACCACCAACACCTGGTGTCGCGGAAACGGTGGTCAAATGAATGGAACGTCGTCGCACTCGTTTCTGTCGCTTCCGCGAGAATGCAACCGAGTATCCGGTTTGTGGAGTACTGGCTTCGTGTACCTGCGGCCGGGACGTCGTGGCACGCGACTGCTCTGGATGCCTATCCATCCGCTGAAGAATATGGTTTCCAGTATGTGTGCTTGTTAGTAGGAGGAGGATGCGTACCTAAAATGGCGAGTGCAGGCGATTCGCATCGAAAAAGGGACCAGACTCCTAGAATGTGTTTGTCTTTGGGAGTTTGCGTGCGTCCGAAGGGGTACGTCTCCGGGTGACGCTATCACAAGGACAAGTGCTGGAGCGGTTGCTTGCCCCTGGGTGGTAGTTACCTGCGTTTGGTTGTGCGTGCTCGTGATCAACGTGCCTGGGGATAAACGTCAGCGGGGTATGTGCAAGCAGCTGACGCAGGACCTGCAATGGTATACCTGCAGGATACCTTGCGGGTGCGTGAGCTGTCTGCGTGCCTGCCCCGGGCAAACCAGCTAATGGACGCGTCGTCTTGGGCACTAGTGCGTGCCGCACTGCGGAACTGGCTGAGCTCTGAACGCACTTGAGCTTACGTCACGTATTGATTTTAGGAAATGTTTTCGCAAAAGCGCCTTGCACTCCGCACACCCGCAAAACGATCACCGGCGTGCGTGATGCGCGTTCGGCAAGCGGGTTCACTTTAGCAGCTCGCGTTCGCCGAGGTACCTGTTTGGCTGGGAAACGCATACGCGACGGATTCTTCCCAGACAGGTTCGCAGCTCGGCAAGATTAACGGACATCTTTTAAGCGCTGAACTGTGCGGATACGAGCGCAGCATTGCACGACGCTCGTTCCGGTACTTGCCAGTTCAGCGTTTCGCTTGGTGTCGACAGGCTTCCGAACGCACCACAAGCCTCGTTTCCAAGACGGAGGCTTGTGGAGGCAATGAATTCGCTGTGCGAACGTCTTGCTGCAAACCGACTGTCCAGACATGATCCATGTAGTGAGGATGCGTTCAAGGAGCAGGCCGTATGCGCCCGAGCATGCCGTGGCGTGCACCGACGAGCGCGTTCATCAAAGCCTCGCGTCCACGGAGGAAGACCATCGCTCGTATTTACTGACGGACTGCGTATTGGCATCTCGAGTAGTTTTGCCGTTCACGGCCATTGAATGTTCACCATGACATCTCCGTCAGTCGACATTCGATGCTCGACGGAGGCGATTGCCGGGACGGGTTCACTCGGGACGCGAGTGGCGGCGCGTTCGTCTTGGCAAGAACGATACCTTGAGGCAGGAAATATGAACTTACCCAACGCTTTACCTAAAATTCGTCCCAGAATGTCATGAGCGCCTCGGCCAACCGGTAGTACGTCTCGCGAAGATGCCGGAGTTGGCGGCCGACATGCCGTGCTCCGCGCACGTGCTCGTCGTACACCCGGGGATCAATGCCGGACTTGTTCGTGGCCCGCAAAACTGCGTTATGCTCCGCCAAGCGTGTGTGTCGCACTTGGATCTGCTGAAACACATTCTGCATGGCGAGCAGACACACACGAACGACGTTGCGCTGGATCGCATCAAGGTCGACGTGCCAGCCGCCTTCGAGATCCAGCCAAGATGCACCGGTTGGCGTGTCGCTCTGTGTCATGGAGTTTCGGTAGCTGTCCTCGAGGTCAGGTGCGTATGCACCATCTGGAGACAAACACAGTGTCGACGTTGGGTCTGGGGATCCAGAATCTAACGCGCTCGGCGTTACGTCGATACCTGAACGTGAAGAAGCGAGTCCAGGTCCGATCGCACGCTCCGTTTTCTGCCTGAGCTCCAAGTCCGGCTCATGATCTGCAGCAGACGACTGAGCTCCGTTACGCCAAGAACCGGGAAACGGTTCTCGTGGCAGAGAGATTGGTACCGCGGTTACAGCACTGGTTAGGTGGTCTCCGAGGGAAATCCAGCCGTCCTGAAAAAGATAAAAAAGATAAGCTCGAACTGCGCGTGCCGGTAGAAGCGCGTGCTCCTCGCATGACCTGGTGGATAGAGGCCCGTACTCCAAGACCATCCGCCATACGCGATGCAAGTACAGATCGCCCATGGCCAAGAGCATGCCTTCCAGCACGTGTGTGCGATACTGGTCGAGGATGTATGCGTACGCAGGTGCGTACAGCTTTGTACCGTGCCGTTCGTGAATCGTCAGAAAGCCGACGCGATCGTCGGCGAGCTCTTCCAGTATGCGTTCAGCATCGAGCGCGCTCACTGTTTCCATGCATTGATCACTGGGAAAACGATAGCGATATCGGATCACATAGAGGATCTGATCGAGAGAGAAGCCCTTCTGCGCACCAGCCAGACTTGTCAGCGACGGATCCGAGCATCGGGCTGGCAATACGTGCACAAGTGAACCATGCTGTACAACTCGCCGCAGATAAAGCATTGCATTCAACAGCACTGCTGTACGCTGTACCATGAGCCGATGCGGCATCGACGTTGCCGCGTCACCAGCATGACTGTCGTCGCAGCTGTGAAGCTGCTCTGCGGCCCAGGCCGCCATATGGATATCGCGGATCGCGTCCCGTATGAAACGTTCATTCACGCGCAGGTACGTCCCCAGGGCAAGCATCGTGCTTTCGCCCTTCTGACTGGAGTCCGCTGTCTCTGGAGCGGGTGCTGGTGCGGCTTGCATCTCCCTATTGCTCACCGATGGCTGTGGCGTTGCGGCGTATGGCTGATCCACCGCTTCGTCATCAGCACCTGTATCCAGTTTCCGTAATCGTAAGCGCCGTCGTGCTCGCAACCTCGTTTGGGGCTCATGATCGGCGCTTTGCGGTGATGGCTTTTCATCGTTTGCAGCAGAGCGATTCGCCAACAACGCAGGTGCAGGTACCTGTCTTGTCGAGTCTATTTCGCTCAGCGTGCACGCTTCCTGATCCATCGTGTCTCCCGGTTTGGAGTGCTCGCGTGCTTCGGGATGCTCATCATCGAGCTCTAGACTGAGAAGCTCGGCGAGCACGCGTCTGGCTGTGCACTGCTCCAGGAGACCGATTCCGACCAGCCGCTGAAGCGTGCTCCTGATAAGCTTCGATTGGTTGTCGCTATCTGGCGTAGCGGTGAGCAGCCAGTCCATGGGCACTTTTCTAAACGGCGTCAGATAGTTGCACAAGCTCACTATTGTGCTGGTTTCTAGTTGCGTTTCATGATGATCGGCGCGTGGACTCGGGAGGATCGTCTCTCCTGCGTCATTTGAATGCAGCACCAAGTCCTGGTCCTTCCGCCAGTGCCTACAATGAAGCTCGGTGATGTAGCGCTGGAGAAACGGAAAGCCGTAGAGCCATAGCGCTCCACGCCTCGAAAGCGTGTACTGGCACGAGGCGGGTGCCTGATCCAGTCGGCTGTATGAGTACTGCACAACGCCGCGCTCGAGGAGCTTCACCAAAGCCACACGCAAAGATGTTCGAAGCTTTGAGTGGCTAAGTAAGTGTGCGTTTGAGCAGCGTGCACTCGTACGTAGCTGCTTTCGGAGAGAGCGCTCGAGCTCTCGCAAGCTCGCCGACGAGCGACAACTCAGACATCGAACGACCGCTGCAGCGACAGGTCCAAGCAGGTGCTCCACTACCAGCACGTTCAGCGCATCTAGTTCACGCCACATTCGCACCGAGCCTGCTTCGCAGGACGAGCACAGCGCGAATTGTAGGAAGCAGCCACTTGTCCGGAGGAACCATACGGGGAGACCTCGAAAGCTCGGCGTTCCGCGGCCGACGGCCACCGGAGTCGGCGAGGCCGGATGCCCGTCGTCACGACGTTATGTTCGTTTCGTAAGAAGCACCACGCACCGACGCGCTAGTGACTTTCAGTACCTCGACTTGGAATGGTATCCGATCGTCTGATCCTTTCTACAGCAACGAAGCAGTCAAGCTGAAAGTCCGAGTTGCGAGCTTGCGGAACGGCTGGCGTTCGCGTGAGAAACGCCCATCACTCGCTGCGTGTAAACGGTGAAGCAACGAACGCCAGCGCTGCCTCGCTACAGCTCATTCGGGCTACCTCGCAAGGCAAAGCTTATATGTGCGCGCAAAGGCGCTTTTGGTGCTCGTATTTATTCGAAAAATGCTAGCGGACTGGAGCCGTTCTGGGTCTCCTTAGCCAAAGCAGCCGAGTACTCGTAGATAATAGTGACGGCCAAAAGGATACCGGTACCGCTGCCGATGGCACCGGTTAGGTCCGCCACCACTGTGAGTAAGCCAACTAGAACACCGCCAAACGCAGCCGCAACTGGAATATAGCGGTTCAGTTCCTTCACGAGCGAGGTGTCACGGTGCCCTTTGATGGTCAACTCTTGATCGCGCAGCTGCTTTGCAACGTCGCGAGCGCTCTTGCCCGATACCTCGATATAGAGATACGACATGATCGCACACGAGACCAGCATGAAAACAACGTAGCATAGCGCACGAACCGGATCCACCAGCATATCTCCCAGGTTGCGCGGCTTGCTGATGTAGTACGCGAGGCCACCAATTGGCACAAACTGGCCGGTATCGCGATACTGTGCCCATTTCCCAAATACCTGCACAATGAACATGTTAGGGTATCGCTTCCAAAGAATTTGCGAGAAGAAGTACAGGTTCGTTACCAGCGTCGACTGCAAAATGATTGGCGTATTGCTTGTGTAGAAAAGCTGGATGGGGTACGACGAGACGTGTCCGCGAACTTTCACCGACTTGATAGGTAAATCGATCCGCAGTCCCTGCAGGTAGATAACAACCATGAACACCACCACCGTCGCCAGTAGGTTGCTGAGGTTCGGTAGCTCCTGGCGATAGAACGCCTCGTAGAGTGCGCGGGTCTTGTCGGTGCGCGTCAGCAGCAAATGAAAGAGGGCGATGATAGCGCCCTCGAACTCCAAACCACGACCGATGTTGATCGTCATCGGCGAGAACGCAGACCACACAATCGTCTCCGCTATATTCGTTGCGATGAAGAGACTAATTCCCGAGCCCAGCCCATACCCTTTCTGCAAGAGTTCGTCCAAAAGCATCACGACAACGCTAGCGCAGAAGAGCTGCCCAATGAGAAGCGCTGCCCGCACGTGGCCCAGCGAAGATACCGGACCATACATTCCCGAGTATACATAGACGATCGCTTCAAAGAGTGCGAAACATATTCCAACCAGCTTCTGAGCAGCTTCAAAGAGCATACGATCGAGCTTGTTCGAGTAGTCTACCTCGATGATACGCGCGCCCGCTAGCAGTTGTATGATCATGCCCGAAGTCACGATCGGCGAAAAACCGAGCTCCATAATGGTGCCTCTCGAACTCGCACCCAATACCAAACGCATCAAGTAAAACGGATCAGAGCCCCCAGTGTTCAAAAAGCCGTACAGAGGTATCTGGCAGGCGATCAGGTAAACGGCGAGTGCCACGAGACTCCATATGAGCCGCTCCTTGATAGGCACCCGTCGCGCTGGTGTTTGTACTTCCGGTAAATACGGAAGAAAAGGGCGAACCAAGTCCAAAACTCTGGTCATTGTCGGTTTCCGTCGATAGCGTCTCCGAGCCTACAAAGTACGACCAAGTTGGTGACAAAAACTGGAACCCCCGTAACAACAGCGAACCTGTCTCCTTGACCCCAGACAAGTTCCAGACGACGCTTTTGACGGAGACTTGTTGCAGAGCGTATAGCCTGGCGGAAACCTTCACCTCCCAGGTGAGACACTCTAACGCACAACTTGCGCGAAACAGTTGTCTCTGAGCAGTCTGACTCGTACCATGATGTAGATGAGGATTCGAGTACGCGCCGCCGCCGCTGCCGCCGCCGCCGCCGCTGCCGCCGCCGCCGCCGCCGAAACGGTCGGTGCGTCAACGCATCGAGGCGGGGTGACGCTGGCGCGCCGTGCCGACTCACGTCATCTAGGGGCGATTCGCAAGCATGAGACTGACTCCCTCAGAGGCAGCGTGTGGAGGCGATGAGGTTAACCTGCCCTGGCGTCCGCGAAGGTCACGTTGTTCTCTCGAACCCCGATGGGATGAGCGATCCCGTACCGCAGAAAAGGGCTAGGTATTTCTCGTTGCAGCAGAGCCGCTTGATGAGCGGTGAAATCCACAAGCAGGGTGCGCGTCGGACACGGGGAGAGACGGTGAGGGAAACGCTCCCGAGTGTTTTCGAGAGACGCACTGATACGCGATCCTTCGATGCTTGAGCAGCGACAGTGAAACCTGGTGGGAATTGCGTTTTCCAGATACAGCATCTGTCAGCAGCATGGCACCTGCAGAGCATGTGTGCGTTTTCTCTGCTTCTGGTGGAGATCGCATTACGCGACGCGTCCCATACGCCGCACCATTGCCGATGCGTGCTGATGCGTTGACGTGCTGCGTGCCGGCGCGTGACGCATGTTGACTTTCCCGCCTAACTGAGCGTTCCTCTCAGGAATGCTGCTGTGAAGATGAAGAACGGTGTCTCAGTGATGTCTTGTTCCCTTGATGACAGTGGCTCAGACGGGGCGCTGCGGCAGTCGATACGGAGAGGGGCGTCCCCGTCTAGGAACGGCAAGCGTCCGATGACCCGTTTCTGTGCAGTCATAGAGAGTCATGGAAAATTCGTATCATTTACCAGTTCCCGTGAAAATCGTTGACACTACACAGACACAGCGTTTCATCTTTGCGTAATTGCTAAACTTTCTGTAACTGTGCCTTGTTCTCTGCGGCAATTTTTTTAAATTGACAAAACGTTTACATCGGCCAGCGTTCTCCGATTATGCGCGTTTTCCTTTCTTTTTGGGGTTTTTCAGTGCGCGGCAAAGTATCCATCAAACTCCCTACTTCCAAGTTACATAACCTATGCTTCTTCTGGGATATTCTGGTCATTCCATACGTTCTATCGTGTGTGCCTACTGCCTGCCGAAAGCGACAGCAATGGCGCCTGTAGCGCCGGTGCGGTCGCTGCACGGAGACAGAACGGCGTTGCCGTACCACACAGAGAGGGCATCGGCTCGCGGTTCTGTCCGGGAATGCAATGCCGTGTGTGTCGCGGTCACTGATTCCCTTTCATTGCAAGTCTTTGGTACTTCGGCACAACGCTCACGCTGAGAATTAGACGATGCTCTGGAAAGCTGACTCGATTCGTAGCCGCTGAACGCTCGGGGCCACGAGAATCTACCAGATGTCAATTGAGACGTTCGCGTTTCAGTGCGGAACGTGCATGCGCGCAATATCGTGGACGCAATCACACGACAGCAGGCCGCTCGCCCCCGGTGGCGTCGCCAGTCGACGTTCGGTCAGCTTGTCGTACACCATCGCATACATCAGAATCTGTTTCACGCAATTGTTCTCTATGTGTTTCAGCGCGCATCCGTGCTCGTGATTCGTACATGTAAAATTGAACTCTTCCATGGGCATTTCACAGTGTTTATTTACGTCTTTCGTGGGACGCTGTCGCTGGAGAACGCTTGCAGCTTGTGCGCAACACAGCAGCACGCGCACCCGCCATAGGCTACCACCCATCGCAGCGAACGATTCGTCATTTCCTTTTTTGCAACTCCTTGAACAAGCTGTAGAGTCCAAGCTTCCCGCCTCTGTATGAACAGAACTATTGGCGGCGCCAGCGCGGTCTCATGCGCTCTCTGGGGCATCGCATCGTGTGCATAAGTACTCGCGTTTCTGGGACAACTAGCTGAGGCAAGAACGCCCACAGAAAGCGCGCCAAGAAGCACTCGCCATTTGCCCACACGGTCTCGCTCGTTGGGGCTGGTTTGAAATTTCTCTGGGCATCGTAGCTGTAGATACCCGAATCACTGACGTGCCGCGGAGACTCGTCCCCGGATTCTAAGAGGCGTCTGTGCACACCTCCGATCCAACGATTAGGCCGAAGTGCATCTTCGGCATCGGACATTTGTTGTATTGCCGCTTACAGATTGGATTGAATCGTTTCAATGGAAAGTGGACAAATGGTAGCCCTGCGTCGGTGACTCCTATAAACGGGTGCTCGACGAGATGCGTCAAAGCGAGAAAAGGGTGGCGAAGGTATACAACGACTCGTCTGAGAACAGTTTGAAAAACAGCTTCTGTGACCGGGATTCGAACAACTTCTCCATGCATCCGCGAACGTTAAAATCGAGTTCGACTACAGAGAAGATGCGTTCTACTGGATGAAACCAGTGAGCATAGGCTGACACGAGGAACAGCTCAACGCCAACCTCAGTTGCGTAGACTTGTTCCTGAGCCTTTGCGTTGCAGAAAGCAGCTCTGTCTAAGAGCAGGCCAGAGGAATGAGATAAGGAGAAGTCACCGTGACTGCAGCGATGAGGCATGAGCTGTTGAACGACCGTGTCGATTTGGCGATTTCGAGCCAGCTCCAAGATTCAATTGCCGCGAGTGGTGGTGTTTTTCGGAATACTCGCTGATCTCTTCTCTCCGAATAAAAATTCGCCCATCGTTGAGTATCCATATGCAGGTCTAGCATTTCTCCTCAACAAAATCTCATCCAGTGAGACAAACACCTAGCTCTCGTGTAATGAGCGTTCGCATGGCAGTATGGAATCCATTGGTCGTTGGTCAGCGAACATCTATCTGTCAATGAAGCACACAGTTTTCTTTGACCATCCAATGCTCTTCATCGTCGTTCGAATCAAAGGCACGGAAACTTCACATCCCGTCACGTCTTTGATAGTACTTCATAGGAAACGTATGGAGTGGAATGGATTACCCAGGAGACAGTCGTGGAGATAGACGATGATGAATTTTGTTCAGGGTGCACTAGGTTCCGGGAAAAGACTACGAATCAGTGATTCATGAAAATACTGACCGTCGACAGACTGACCGACAGATTACGCTATGATTTCCATTGGATTGAGGACTGCATCAAGTATTTCCGCCATGGTACGCGAATCTAAAGAAGGTATTCCTTTGATGGAATACAAGCGAGAAAAACAAACAATACCAAAATGGGACTACTGGCGCAAATATTCCAAGATATGCTGCTCTGCCTAGAACGGTTTCGCGTCACCATTATTCCCGGGGAGGCAATTATTATTGCACCACGCGTACGCGACAAGCACATCTCGACCTGCTCGTTGACGCTGTCTCATGCACGGCTACGGCTCAATGCAAGCCTCGCTGGATCCTGATTAGCGAGTCGGAGCATGTACTGCTTGCGATATGAAGCGTGCTCCAAGGAATTTGGACGACAGGGTTATAATGTTCGCCATGAACATCTCTATTTTTCCTCGGTTACCTATAAGCAGCGTATACTTTGGCTGATCGCGTCCGCTACTGGTAAACGCACGAAGAAAAGCCAGCGTTCTTTACGATCGCGGGTGCGACAGCGCTGTGCGACCCGTGCGCGCGCTCGAGGAACGCGCTGCAGTGCGACGGCTTCGCTTATGCATGTTGAGGCTGCTCTACCAACGCCACTGTTTCGCACGCTTATACAGCAGAAAGCGGTACTGAAAGTGGAATCGTGCTCTCTAATCAATTCGAGGCTCCACTTTCAGTGTAATCATACATAGGGAAACGTTCGCTGTATCTTGACTCGTGTCAGGTCGAAGCGTCTGTCCGTTCGAGTTGCGACTCCGGATAACAGCGCGCTATAGCCACGCGAGTAGCCGCTGTTTCCGCTGAAATGTCCTCGCTGGCTTTGACACGTCTACAGCAGGAGCGGAAGAACTGGCGCAAAGATCGGCCATTTGGTTTCTCGGCGAAACCTGTCGTCACGGAGAACGGCCAACTGAACCTGCTCCACTGGTCGTGCACGATCCCGGGGCCTGCTGGGACGCCTTACGAAGGCGGACTCTTCCGACTCGATATGTTCTTTCCACCGGAATATCCAGGAAAGCCGCCCTTGTGCAAGTTCATTCCACCGCTTTTCCACCCGAACGTGTTCCCCTCTGGTACAGTTTGTTTGTCGATCCTGAACGAGCAAAAGGGCTGGAGACCTTCGATTTCCGTGAAAGCGATCCTGCTGGGGATTTACGAGTTGCTCAAGGAGCCGAACCCTGCAGACCCCGCCGCTGAGGAGCCGTACAAGTTATTCGTGCGTAACAGAGCGGGTTTTGATGCCCGAGTCCGTCAAGAGGTGGCTCGCTTGAACGTTCTCGCGGACGCCCAAGTATGCATAGCAGAGAAGCCCGCTGCCCCGTAAATGCGTGGCTATGTTCACTGCATAGCACGGCACTGTGCAAGCAAATTTGCTCTACCACAAGCGACATTCGTGCACGTCTATTCTGAATACATCCGCCGATAATTTACGAGACTGACTGCGCTGGTCGTTGTCTTGGGCGCACGCGCTCCATAGTCGTAGACTCTAACGGAACGGCATGCTCTGGCATCCGCACGATGTTCGAAGGCGCGAACGTTCAGGTGACGCGACGTTGTTTCATGGGCGTGTCTCTGGGATAGCCATGGATCGCTTCATATAGCATGACAAGTCGTTGTGTGCTGCTGCCGCGGTGCGACGGGAGAGCAGCCCCATGCAGCGCACGGCAGAGCGAACTTCGCATGCGACTCCCCGCCGGGTCATCGGCAGCGCTGGCGCATCCAGAGGTATCTGTTGATATTCCTGGATTTTACAGGAGTAAGCGATTGACGAAATAGAGTCTCTTCGCTGATCAATGGAAACGCTCGCGCATCCATGGGCATCTGGTCTGCTTCATCGATTCTTCATTATAGGCATGTCAGACAAGAATGGAACGGGCAGCTTTGCTGACTCGGGCGAAGAACGTAAAGTAACGGTCTCTTCCGATCGTGATGAATATAAGCCTTTTGTGGGATTTCTCTGCGACGGATAACCTGTCCGTACGCTAAACCTCCAGCATAAAATATGCGGATATCTGTTCTGCCTTCATCTCCATCTTCGCAAGCAGATGAATACTGATGGC